>TARA_R110002020_G_scaffold461784_1_pt1 | contig 12012 bp, 12 predicted proteins | sample TARA_R110002020 | Tara Oceans TARA_R110002020 (sample SAMEA4396489) | marine metagenome | biome: Westerlies Biome; feature: [MES] marine water layer (ENVO:01000295) within the mesopelagic zone...; material: water (ENVO:00002006), including particulate matter (ENVO:01000060) such...
GTGGAGATAGATGCGAAGTTAATAATAACCGTAGGCGGTATGCTGATTAGTATTGTCTCAGCAGCCACCATAGTGAAACAGAAGTTAGCTTCGGTTATAGAACAACTAAACGATATTAAATCTGATTATGAATCTAGATTAAGAGATTTAGATAAACGTACAGATAGACAAGAGAACGCTATTGATCTTAATGCACAAAAAACTCACGTTCTTTCTTCAATTATGTCACCAGAAAGACTTGAAAAAAACAATAGAGAACTTGAGAAAATACTTGTTATGGCTCACACTAATGGTGATCGTATAACAAAACTTGAAAAAATGCATAACGGAAAACATCCACCAGTAGAGAGTGTTTAAACATGATTACATTACTTGGTAGTTTATTAGGGTTTGTTACTTCTACGGGACCCTCTATATTTAAAACATTTATGGATCAGAAACAAGATGCTAGGGATAAAGAGCATGAGCTTAAGATTATGGCTCAACAATCTCAAGATAGGTTAGACGAAGCTATTGTACAAAGCACAGGTGAGTTAAACGTACAGGTACAAAAGAGTTCCCAAGCAGATAGTAAAAGATCAAGCCAGTGGGTAGTAAATCTATCTGCTACAGTAAGACCTTTGATTACATATTTCTTTTTCTTTGAGTTTGTTTTATTAACAATACTATCAGCATTTGACATGATTAGTGTGGAACTGTTTAAACTACTTTGGTCCACAGAAATCTCTGGTATATTTTCTGTAATAGTTTCGTTTTGGTTTGGTCAACGTTTAGTATCTAAGTGGACTAAATGATTAACGAAAGAAGTCTTGACTTAATAAAAGACTTTGAAGGTTTTTCTTCCAAGACCTACAAAGATGTAGCAGGTATTTGGACAATAGGTTTTGGTTCTATATATGGATTTGATCACAAACGTATTACAGAGGACCACAGAGACATTACAAAAGAAGAAGCTACTGTATTGATGGAAAATCATCTTAAGTCCACTGAAGACAGAGTAGCACGTTTAGTTAACGTACCTTTAACGGAAAACCAATATGGAGCTTTGTGTAGCTTCTCATACAATGTAGGCACAGGAGCTTTCCAACGATCTACAGCAAGAATGAAGCTTAACCGTGAAAATTATCAAGGTTGTGCTGATGAGTTTTTAAAATGGAAGTACGCTAGAAAAAGAGTTATAGCTGGTCTTCTAAGGAGAAGAGAAGCGGAACGAGAATTATTCTTAAGCGAGGATGACTAAATGAGTTATAGAACAGTAATTGATAAGGTGTTAAGAAGATTACGAGAGGACACTATAGATACTAATTGGACAGGAGTTTTAACATCAGCTTCTAGTGTAGATGATTATCAAAAACTTATTGGAGAATTAGTAAACGAAACTAAAGACTTAGTAGAGGATGCTTGGAACTGGGGTATTTTAAGGACATTAGAAACAGTTACTACTTCAGCCTCTACAGAATCTTATAACATGTCTAATTTAAATAACAGGTCTAGAGTGCTACAAGTTATTGATACAACTAATGATGCACAGCTTACTCAAATAAGTGATTCAGATTTTTATAACCTTAGTCTTATAGGAACTACTCAAACAGGAGTACCTTCTTATTTTAGATTAAACGATAACGATATTTCTTTTTGGCCTATTCCGGCTGCAACGTATACCATTAAAGTTCACGCTGTTCAACCCGAAGCAGATAAAACTCTGGCAGCAGATACAATAAAAGTACCTGAGAATTTAATTGTATTAGGTACGTATTCTTTAGCTTTGGCTGAAAGAGGTGAAGATGGTGGAACTGCTACAGATGTTGCAGTAAGTAGATTTGCAGATGCGTTATCAGATTCGATTGCTCAAGATCAATCTAGAACAGTAGATGAGACAACTTGGTATGCCAGTTAAACCAACTAGACCAGTAGTCCTAAAAGGGTTAGGAGATGCAGGGTTAAACACTCAGGCAGAAGACTCTACATTAGGACCACAGTGGCTTACAGAAGCAAATAATGTTGTCTATGACCTTGAGGGTCGAATGGGGCCAAGAAAAGGTTCTAAACAAGTAGGCAAAATACTAGCTTCTCCTGTAAAGTCTTTAGGTGAGTTTGTTAAATCAGACCGTACTAGAGAATACTACGGGGGTTCTGGAGCTACTATAGTAAAACTAGATACATCTACAACACCTCACGGACTTACGACACAAAGTTTTGCAGGATCACCTCAGACCATAACTGATTCTAATTGGCAATGGATTAATTTTAATGATCAGTTTTGGGGTGTACAGTCAGGACACATGCCTATTAACTATAGTGGTTCTGCTTGGACAGATATAGATGACTTAGGAAGTTATCAAGCACCTGCTGGTGTTACTACTTTTGATCCCTCATGTGCTTTAGGTGAGTTTGGTAGAATATGGTATGGGGGTGTTACTGAAGATAAAGGAACTGTGTTTTACTCAGACAACTTAATTGGTCAAAAATTACAAGGCGGTGCTTCTGGTTCTATTGATCTTAAAACTGTTTGGGGTAACGATGAAATTATTGCCTTAGGTGCGTTAGAAGATAAGTTAGTAGTTTTTGGTAAACAAAACATTGTTATTTTTAAAAGTGCTTCAGTACCTACAAGCATATCATTAGACGAGATTATAATAGGAACTGGTTTAGCTGGTAGAGATAACCTTGTTTACGTAGGAACTGAGTTACTATTTTTAAGTTTTGAAGGGTTAACTGCCTTATCTCGTCTTACTCAACAAGACGGTAAAGCTCCTGTAGAAACTGTTTCTATTGCAGTAAGGAATGATTTGAGTAGGATAATAAGTACTGCTGATTTAAGTCAGGTTAAAAGTTGTTATCATCAAACAGATGGTTTTGTTGTTACATTTATACCTAGTAGTAACATTGCTTATTATTTTGATTTTTCTAGAGGTGTTAAAACAGTACCTAGAATAACAACATGGACATTTACAAGTAACCCTTATACGGCTGTAAGTACATTAGACGGTAAGTTATATATGGGTACGTCTACTTCTGTAGCTGAGTATACTGGATATAATGATATTGTTCTTAGTAATGTAACTGGTTCTTTTGGAAACGAAAGTGCGTGTGAAACAGCAGGACATACTTTTCAAGGCGGTGTTTGTTATAGTACTGTAAAAAGTGATTATAACTGGCAATTCCAAAGTACTTGGTTAGACCTTGGAGATCAAGTATTTTCTAAAATAATTAAAAGTGGTTTAATGATAATAACTGGTGGTCAAAATAGTGCAGCAACTATTACAATAGCTAAAGACTATGAAGAGGACTCTACTTATTCTAAAACATTTACTTTAGTTTCAGATGCAATAACATTTTTATATGGAAGTTCTTCTTCTTTATACGGCAAAGCTAAGTATGCTCCAATAGCAGGTCCTAGGGAATATAAAGTTCCTTTGGCTAGAACAGGTAAAAATATAAGAATTAAAATGGTAGTAGAAGTTAACGGTCATCACTCAAGTTTAATCAATACAACACTCTTGACAAAACAAGGTAAAATAAGGTAAAATATAGGTAAGCAAAGGGAACATTATGGGATTTTTTGACGGTTTAGGTTCAACGCTTTTAGGAGGAGGTTTAGCTTTCTTAGGAGCCAGAGAGGATCAAAAAGCAGCAACACAAGCTGCTCAAACACAAGCAGATTTAATAAGAGATGCTAACAACCAAGCTATAGAAGCTGGTCAGCCTTTTGGTGTTGGAAGTATCGGGGGAACAGCAGAGTTTGATCCTGATAGTAAAACAGCCCTTCTTAACCTATCTCCAGAACTACAAGATATTTACCAAGGTGCTTTAAGCAGAAGTGGTCTATTTGGTGAACAGCTTCTTCCCTTAGCTGCCGATCCATTTGGGGCTGCTGATGTATTTTACGAACAACAACAACCATTTTTTCAAAGAGATGAAGATAGGCTACGTACAGATTTAGAGACTAGGCTTCTTGCTCAGGGACGCTTAGGTTCTACAGGTGGTAGAGAACAAATGGGTACTCTAGAAGAATCAATTCTAAGAGGACAGAACGAAAGACGTACTCAATCGTTTACACAGGCTCAACAACTTATTGATAGTTTACTTGGTAGAGAATCAGGTGATATAGGAACTGCTACTGGTTTACTAGCTATTCCAGCAGAATTAGCTGATATTGGGATGGGTGTTGGTGGTGACTTAGGGGCAATCGCTGGAGCAGGTTTAAGGGCTAGGGCAGACGCAGCCTCAGGTATAGCACAAACAGCTTCTAACAGAGTAAGTCCTTTTTCAGCAGGAGTAACTTCTTTAGCCAATTCTGGTTTATTTGGTAACAAGAAAGGTACATAATGGCAATATCTCAAGAGTTAGGATTACTCCCACCATTCCTTCAAAGGTTTCTTATTGACAGAGGAGCAGTAGTTGATCCTGATGCGGTTGTTCCTGCTTCATCTTCAGTAGCACCGTTGTTTCCTCCATTACCTCCAAGAAGAATACCTCTTGATAACGGTGGTGGTGGGGAAGACTACAGTTCTACTTTTAGTAACATAGCATCAACTAACGGTGCTTTTAGTCCCTCAATAAATAGTGATGCGTTTTCCCGTGGTTTTGCTGAACTAGGTAAAGTACCGGGACAACTAGGACAAGAACTTTCCAACATTGGAACTGATTTTATGTCTATTTTTAACTTTGCTGGTGACTCAGTAGAAAAATCAGATGCTAACAAAGTATCTTCAGGAACAGGTTTTGATATAGGAAATATTCTTGGCTTTGGCAGTTCTGATGGTCCTTATGAACCTCCTAACGCACTGGAACAAATGACAGGAAACTCTTTGAGTTTTGGTGGTATGGGTAGAACTAGACAAGCTATAGATGCCATAGGACAAGCTAGGGGAGATAGCCCTTCTTTTATAAATGGTCGTAAAGTTGCAACAAGTATGATGCCTGTTTTATCTGCTGCTGGTTTAGGATTAGGAGGTAGTGCTTTAGGTCTTTTTGGTGGTATTTTTAATGCTATGGGCGCACACCACGACTATAACCCTAATGTAGACTCTAATTTATTTATGGACCCAGATCAAGGTTTAGTTGGTTTTAATAGTAAATCAGCAGGTGGTGGAGGTATGCAAGAAGGTATGCTTAACATGACAAACATGGTTGAAGACATGGTAAACAAAGGTCTTGGAGAAGAGTATATAAATACTCCACAAGGATACATTAGAGCAAACGACTTAAATGATTACTTCAAAACTGAACGAGATGATGAGTTTGGTTATGGTCAGTTAGCTTACAACGGTATACCTTCTGGGTACGAGCCTTCAGGGTACGGTGATTTAAGTTCTAACCAAGCTATTGATTCTTTAAATAACATGAGTGGTGATGCTTGGAACTCTGTTGCTTCTGATGTATACGCTTCAGGTGGTGGGTATAATGATGCTGTACAGGCAGCAGAAAATGAAGCTGAAGCTTTAGCTGAGTATCAAGGTTGGGCAGATTTTGACGATGGTTCTGGAGGAGATGAAGATAGTTCAGCAGGAGGAGACGAATTTGGTGGGTTTGATGATGATTTTGGATTTGACGACTAAAGGAACATATTAATGTCACTATATGAAAACATAAACAGAAGAAAACGTAGAAACATTTCCCGTACTAAAAAGAAAAGTAAGATTAGTGACGAGGACTATAAAAACATGTTAGCTGGTTTCAAGAAAAAGAAACCAAAGAAAAAAACAAGAACAAGGAAGGCATAGCTATGGCAGTCAAAGGATTATTTGGTGGACCTACACCACAGGACATTAGGCAACTAATGGCTAGAGAAAACGAAGCTAGAATAGTTCAAGCACAGAAGATGGGATCAGCAGGTGGTCAGCCAATAGCAGGTAATATGGCAGCGGCTTCTCAACGTATGAGAAATGCTTTTAACACTATGACAGGTGGGTTAGCTACAGCAATGGGTAGAGGACAACAGGACCCTAGGTTGGCTAGAGCAGTCAAAAGAGATACAGATAGACGAGAGATATTACAAATTCTAGAGGGTTATAGAACAAATGATGGTGTAATAGACGAAAGAGAGATGAAACAAGGTTATGCTTTATTGATTTCCAAAGGGTATACAACCGAAGCTCGTCAATTTCTTCAAGATGCTAAATCTATGGTAGATATGGACAGATTAAAAGCTTCTGCTGAAAAAGATAGAATGGGGCCGGGAACAGGTAAACCCCAAAAGGGACGCACATATATGTTAGAAGACGGGTCTCAACTTAAAGGTGTTACTGTTTTTCAAGGCGGTTCAGAGTACATTCAAAAAGCAAACGGGGAGAGGGTTCCAATACCAGACAATGCTAAAGAAATCACTCCCGGTATGTTAAAAAATTCTATGTTGTCTCAAGACAAATTTTTAGAAATTAAAAAAGACATTATAAAAGATAATCAATCTATAAAAAGATTATCTTCTTATGCTGACTCTGTTAAAGGATCAGGAGGAGGTTTAAAATTACTAGTTAATCAGTTTACATCCGCTTTTAAAACAGCAGGGGGTAAACCACTAACTCCAGAAGAAATAGCCACAATGGTTCAAAAAGGAGATATTAACGCTTTATTGGGTAAATACAGAAAAGAAGTTGTTGGTGGAGGTGTTATGACAGAACCAGATGCAAAAAGAGTTCTTTTAGCATTAGGAGGAGATGTGTCTATGTGGAGAAATCCAGAAGTTGTGGGAATACAGTTAAAAAAATTATTTCAAGATAAAATAGATTTTATTAAAAACAATATAGAAGATTATAACAATCAATTAAATTTTCCGGGCAGAAAAGGATCAAAAATAAAAGTACCTGTGTTTGATATGAAACCTTTTGATAATTTAACAAAGATTGATCCTCAAAAAAAGAAAACAAAGAAAGTTAAAATGTTTATTAATAAATTTGTTAATGGGCGTTGGCAATCAACTTTAAACCCTGCTTATAAAGTCGGAGGTCCTTAATAATGACTACAATTACTTTATCAAACGGTCAAACGCACACGTTACCTTTTGGAATTTCTCCTACAAGCGAAGCTGGAATCGAAATTAAAGATGATATAGAACGTCAAATAAAATTAATGCAAAACCAACAGAATAGTACTATTAGCGGTCCTGAAGATATACCAGAATTATATGGATCAAAAAATCCTTTTGATGTTGAAGCTAACTTAGACGCTGTTAAAAAAGTTCCTGATAACTTAATGAAAGCTGGAAAAGCCACAGGTGAACATCTTTATGAAAATAAATTTGCTTATACTTTAGGTTCTTTAGGTCTGTTTTTTGGTCCTTGGACATCAGCAGGTCTTGCTTCTATCGGCACTGGTCTTGATACTGCTTTAAAAAATGGGGACTCAGATAAAATTGTTAGAGATATGGGGTTAAGTTTAGGAGTAGATACTGCACTTTTAGCTGCTTTAAAAATACCTCCTGTAATAACACAAGCAATAGTAAAGGCCGTTAAAGGAGGAGCAGACCCTAAACCTATTTTTGAAGCTTTGGTAAAAGACGGAGTAACGGATTATGGAGAAAAAGAAGCAATTAGGGAGAGTCAAAAATTACTTGTTGAAAACAACGCTTCGTTGACTTTAGGTCAAGCAGGTAAAAAAAATCCTTTGTCTCAATTTATGGAGTCACTTAGTTTTTCTGGTATTTTTTCTTCTCAAGTACACAAAAATAATTTAAATAGGGTAGAAGAGTTTGCTAAAAGAGCTACGTCAAATTTGTTTAATTCTAGTAAAAGGAAAATTGGAGCTACTGCATTAGGAAAAACCATACTTTCAAATTTAACAGTAGCAAGGCAAGCTGCAATGGATGTACACGGTAAATCTTTAGAACAGATAAGCAGGATGGTTTCTAAAGACACTGTAGATATGAAACCTTTATCTGAAGGTTTACTTACGTGGAAAAATCAAAAAAAATATAAAAACGAATTTTCAGGAAAAACTCGTCTTGATCCTAAATCAGAAAAAGTTGTAAACGATTTTATAGAAGAATATAAAGAAATAAACAAGGCAAGCCCAATGGCTTATATTACTTTTATGAAAGATTTAAATGCTAAAATAAGTTCTGCTAACTTTATTGGAACTGATACTTTTGCACCAGCCGCTGCAAGAGAGCTAACTGATTTAGCTTCTACAATGAGAAAAGTTACAACCGAACAACTAAAAAAAGATAATCCAAAAGTCGCTGCTATGTTTAATAAAGCCCAAGCTAATTACGGAAATACTTTAAATAGGCTATTTCCTGCTATAAATGATAAATTTTTAAAGGATGTAGGAGACCCTGAAAAACACAGACAAACTTTGTATGCTTTAGGAGATATGGTTACAAGTATGCAAAATGTTGAACACGTAAGAGCTTTGTATAAATCACTTGACAAAGCTTTTTATGCTACTACTAAAGCCGAAAGAGCAGGTTTAAAAATAAGAAGTCCTGAAGGCGTTAAACAATTAGTGAGACAAAGGTATTTAGAAAAAATGATGCCAAGGTCTAAAGGGATGGAAAGTATAGATTTCGATGAATTTAGAAATATGGCGTTTAAACTAACGGACGCAGATGAATCAGCACTTGCTAAAGAAATTTTAGGTAAAGATTATAATGGTTTTAAAGCTGTTGTAAATGCAGTAGCAAAATCAGCAGAAAAACCCGGATCGGCTTACGGTTCGTTGGCATTAAGTGCAAGAGAAATTAGTCTTCCAATAGCAGGAGCAGGTATGGTAAGTGCAGGAGCGTTTGCTAGTTTACCGTCATTAGTGGCAGGAGGTGTTGCTGTTCTTTTTAGCCCTGTTATGATGGCTAGGATTGTAACTAATCCAAGAAGAGTAAATAAATTCTTAGGTATTAACAACAAAGGTTTAACAAGTAAAAAAACTATTGAAAAAGCTTCGGTACTTATTAACGACATTTATAAAGAATTAGATGACGATGAAAAAAATCAATTATTTGAGTATATGACTTTAGGTTCTTTTGATTAATGGCATCTTCTTCTGACAACATTTTAAAGATGATGGCTGGGGCTAAGGAAGCCGAAGCGTCTAGAGCAAGAGTAGCTGGTCTTTTTGGTGAAGCAGTTGATGCAATGCCTTGGTACGATAAACTAGCTTTAGCAACTTCTCCTGTTCCAGTAGTAGGGGATATATTAGGTCTGGGAGCAGATGCAATAGGTTTTGCTAAAGAGCCTACAGCAAGAAACGCTCTTTTAGGTTTAGCTGGTTTACTTCCTTTTGTTCCTTCCGCTGGAATAACAAAAACTTTAGGAAGGGCTGTTTCTAACGTCCCTAACGATCTTCCTTTATTTTACCATAAAAATAAATATTTAAAACTTTCATCTGTTCCAATAGCAGGTGCGCAAGCAGTAGGAAATTTAGCACAAGCAAGGTATAGTCCTACAGCTAGAGGATTGTTTAAAGAGCAAGGCGTTTCAGTTGCAGATACAAAAGCAGCAAAAAAAGCAATGAAAGAGTTTAAACAGTCTAATGTAGATACACAAGCAGGTAAAAAACCTATAGGAATGTTTAGACAATCTACTATGTTTAAAGAACAATATGGGCAACCTTCTAAGTTTCACGATCTTTCTAAAGGAACTACTGAGGTAGGTTTTGATAAATTAGGTGTTAAAGAATACACTAAGATGATGAATGGGGCTACAGGTTTAAAACCTGAAGAATTTAATGATGTATTTGGTTTTATAAAAAAAATGCAGAAGGTTGACCCTGAAAAAAATTATAGGATGACTGTTCGTAGAACAAATACATCTGCTGCTGGTAATTTAGATAGGTATGTTTATAGTCGTAAAATATTTGGCGGTCAATCTTTAAAAGGTTTAAAAAATATTTTTAACGGGAAACAATTTAAAACTAATGAAAACTTTCTAAAAGCTTTACAAGATAATAAAAAATTCCCTGTAAAAGTTTTAAATCCAGAAGAAGTTCTTAAAGGTAAACCAGCTATAGTCAGCAACACTGGTAAAGCAGGACAGGTTAGATCAGATGCTAGAGAACTTGGCGGTGTAAATTATGTAACTTCTATAAAAAAAGATGGAACTCTTGTAAGTTTTATGAATGACGAACACGATTTGTTTACAATTAAAGCACCTAAAGCTGATCGTATGATTAATATATCTACTCCTATAACAATAGATATTTTAGATAAAGGAAGATTAAATTCTAAAATGGTTAAGTCTAAAAAATATTTAGAGGAATCGAGACAATCAGCAAGGACAGTATCTCAGGAAAAACTATCTAAATATAAAGGAGTTGATACAACGTTACCTACTCCTCCCGGTATGACTAAAGAACAATTTTATGCAGTACAGGCATTAGCCAATATGAAACCTACTAATAAAGATTACTCAAGACTTATAAAGGAAGTAGGTTTATTTGTTCCACTTAGATCAGGAAAACCTTTTATTAGAGAAGAAGAGAGGCAATAGATGTCAATAGAATACAGAGGAGAGAGGTTCTCAGGTTACAATAAGCCCAAGAGAACACCTAAGAAGAATAAGAAGTTCGCAGTGTTAGCTAAACAAGGTGAGCAAGTGAAGTTAGTTAGGTTTGGCGATCCTAACATGACTATAAAGAAAGACCAGCCAGCGAGAAGAAAAAGCTTTAGGGCTAGACACAGGTGTGATACTAGTCCTCCTAGTAAACTAAGTGCAAGATATTGGTCCTGTAAAAAATGGTAAAGGGAGATTACAATGGGAAGTAAAGTAGCAAAGATGAAAAGCGGTAAAGGCTATAGCAAGAAAAAGAGCAAGTCATATGCTAAAAAGAAATCATCTAAGAAAAAAATGTATGGTTACGGATGATCTTAAGACTGTTTAAACGGCTAGTAGCCAGAGAAAGATATTACTTTAGACAATTTTGGGAACACACTAGACACTACAGGGGACACTAATGTTTCAAATATTTAAAGATATACGTTGCTGGATTTTATGGCATAAAATGGAAGAAAGTAACCCCAATAAATGTTCTAGATGTGGTCGTCTAATCTTTAGTATATTTTAACATAGTAAGCAAAGATACCGTTAGTCAGTATAGCTATGGCTACGCTGTTAACGACTATCAATGCCCTATCGTTCCAATTTATAGCAACTATTAACCAACCTAATATCCCTGCAAAATGAAAAAACAGATTGTAGGGATATATGTTTTGTGCAGTAAGTATCATCGCAAACATAAGAACAACTGATGATACCCACTTAAGTCTCCATATGTAATCTTTACTCACACTCTTTTTGTCCTGTCTGTGGGTCTATGAAACAAGCTTCTGCTTTAGGCTCATCTTTAACCTCATTCAGTATACCATAACGTTTACCACTAGCTCTGAATGTAGTGATGCCTTTGCATCCCTGCTTCCAAGCATTATAATAAAGCTGTTTAAACGCATCGTAAGTTACATTGTCACCTACGTTACAGGTCTTACTGACTGCACTATCTATGTACTTAGAGGTCAAGGCAAGGACTGAGAGATGTTCTTCGGCACTAATCTCATTGGCAGTTCTACCATTAACACCTTGTCTGTAAGCATAGTCCTCTACTCTCTGTATCTGATGACCATCAAACTCCTGTATGGTTCTGTCATAAAACAAACTAAACGGTGGTTCTATTCCAGAGCTTACGTTGTCAGCAGTCAGGCTGATTGTACCTGTGGGTGCTATGGAAGTCAGGTGAGAGTTGCGTATACCAAACTCTTTAATCTGATCCTGTACCCAAGGAGATAGTGTCTTAAAGAACTTACCCTCTATGTATTTATTCTTATCATAGAGTGGGAAAGAACCCTTCTCCTGAGCCAACATAGAACTAGCTGAGTAAGTATGGTCTCGAAGTGACTTAAGAACCTTAGTAGTAAACTTCATAAACTCTTCTGATCCATAAGGCATACCACACATCTCACCTGCATTGGCTAGTCCTGTAATACCTAGTCCCATCCTACGCTTGTTCTTAGCTTCTTTCTCTTGTGCTTCCAGAGGATATATAGTCCTATCAATAACATTATCCATAGCTCTGACTACATGGTGA
>TARA_R110002020_G_scaffold21095_4_pt1 | contig 12009 bp, 9 predicted proteins | sample TARA_R110002020 | Tara Oceans TARA_R110002020 (sample SAMEA4396489) | marine metagenome | biome: Westerlies Biome; feature: [MES] marine water layer (ENVO:01000295) within the mesopelagic zone...; material: water (ENVO:00002006), including particulate matter (ENVO:01000060) such...
CTGTCTTCGAGCGCGAGGCAATGCACGGGCTCGACGCCCAGGCGGCTGGCCGCCGTGAGATAGGGTTCGGGATGGGGCTTGGGATGGGTGACGTCGTCACGGGTGACGATGGTGTCGAACAGCTCGAGCAGCCCAGCCGCGCCCAGATGGGTATGGGCATGGGGCGCGCGCGAGGAGGTTGCCACCGCCGTGGGGATGCCGCGCTCGCGCAGGTCGATCACCAGTTCCCGGGCGCCCGGCTTGACCGGCACGCCGGCATGGCTGCGCTCGCCCATGATGACGCGGCAGCGCTGATCGAACAGCGTATAGGGAAAGGCAACGCCATAGGCCTCGATCAGCAGCTGATTGGTGCGTTCGTGGCTGCCACCGACCATAGAGAGATGAACATCGTCGGTCATGGGAAAACCGAGCTCGTCGCAAACCTCGAAGACAATGGTGCGGAAAACGCTCTCGGTGTCGAGCAGCGTGCCGTCCATATCAAAGATCACCGCCTGGAAGGGGCTAAGCTGCAGCAGTTCAGTCTGGAGTGTCATCTCGGTCGATATAGGCCGATTTGCCCCTCAGTGCTAGGCTGGCTTGCGAAAGGCTGGGTTGCGCGCTGGCGCATGGGCACAGCTGTGATAGCCTTGGACCATGTCTGATTTTCTGCCTGCCCGGAACCACGAGACGCTGGGCGATGCGTTCTATGATCGCGTTGCCCCGGCCGCTTTCCCGCAAACCATCCTGCGTCACCGCGACCAGCGCTGGGCCGCCCGGCTCGGGCTCGACAGCCTGAGCACGGCGCAGTGGCTGGAGCATTTCGGGCGCTTTGTTCCCCTGCCCGGCTCGCTGCCGCAGCCCTTGGCGCTGCGCTATCATGGCCACCAGTTCCGCAGCTACAATCCCGATCTGGGCGATGGTCGCGGCTTTCTGTTTGCCCAGGGCTTCGACCTCAAGGACGGCAGGCTGCTCGATCTGGGCACCAAGGGCACCGGCACCACGCCCTGGTCACGCGGTGGCGACGGGCGGCTGACCCTCAAGGGCGGGGTGCGCGAAGTGCTGGCCAGCAGCATGCTCGAAGCCATGGGCGTCTATACGTCCAAGAGCCTGTCGCTGGTGGAGACGGGCGAGGAACTCGAGCGCGGCGATGAGCCCTCGCCTACCCGCTCGGCGGCCCTGGTACGGCTCAGCCACAGCCATATCCGCATTGGCAGCTTCCAGCGCCTTGCCTATCTCGAAGACACGGCCGGGCTGCAGCAATTGCTCGATTATGCGATCGCCAGCTACTATCCCGAGCTCGCCGGCGCCGCCGATCCAGCTGCGGCGTTTCTGGGTGCCGTGGTCGACAATGTCGCCCGGCTGGGGGCGCAATATATCGCGGCCGGCTTCGTGCATGGCGTGCTCAATACCGACAATATCAACATTACCGGGGAGAGCTTCGACTATGGTCCGTGGCGCTTCATCCCCAGCTATGACCCCGATTTCACGGCGGCCTATTTCGACCAGACCGGGCTCTACAGTTTCGGCCGGCAGCCCGATGCCCTGGCCTGGAACCTGACGCGGCTGGCCGAGTGCCTCGTGCCGCTGTCGAGCATTGCGGCGCTGGAGCCGATGCTCAACATGGTTTGGCCCGCCTTCCGGGCGGCATTGCCGCGGCACATGCTGGCCCGCCTGGGTCTCGTGCCCGGCGAGCTAGAAGCCGATGGCGCCTTTGTCACCACGCTGTTCGAATTCCTCGGCAGCACACAGGCGCCCTATGAGCAATTTCTGTTTGATTGGCGCGGTGGTGCCCTGAGTGCGCAGCGGGCGGCAGCCAGCCCCTCGGCATCCCATTATGCCAGCGAGGCCTTTCGGCCGGTTGCCGACCTGCTTGAAAGCTATCAGCCCAGCGCCGATGTCAATCTGGACCATGCGTATTTTGCGCGACAGCGACCGCGCAGCATGCTGATTGAGGAGGTCGAGGCCATCTGGGCACCGATTGCCGCCCGCGACGACTGGACCCTATTCGAGAGCACACTGGCCGAAATCGACCAGATGCGCCAAGCCTATGGCAATGGCTGAGGAGAAACGCGATGACACTTTATGCCCTGGATGGCATGGCCCCGCAGATTGACGCCGATGTCGCCTGGATCGCGCCGACGGCAGTGCTGATCGGGCGCATCATCGTTGAAGCCGATGCCGGCATCTGGTTTGGCGTGGTGGCGCGGGGTGACAATGAGATCATTACCATCGGGGCGCGCAGCAATGTGCAGGAAAATGCCGTGCTGCATACCGATATGGGCTATCCGCTGACCATTGGCGCGGGTTGCACCATTGGGCACAAGGCCATGCTGCATGGCTGCAGCATTGGCGACAATACGCTGATCGGCATGGGGGCCACCGTGCTCAACGGCGCCCGGATCGGTCGCAACTGCCTGATCGGCGCCGGCGCGCTGATCACCGAAGGCAAGGAGATCCCCGATGGCTCGCTGGTGGTGGGCGCACCGGGCAAGGTGATCCGCGACCTGGACGCCGCCGCCATCGAGCGGCTACGCGGATCGGCCGCTGGCTATGTGCGCAATGCCAGGCGCTTTGCGGCCGGGCTGGTCGATGTCACCGCCCGCCCCCATGATTTCGAGCCTGCCTGACATGGCCAGCGAGACCAGCGAAAGACATCGGGAAATCCTGGCCCTGGCCCGGCAGCAGCACGGCGTCAGCGTCGACGCGCTGGCCAGCCATTTCGGCGTTTCGGTGCAGACCATCCGCAAGGATCTCAACCAGCTCTGCGAGCAGCGGCAGCTGACAAGGGTGCATGGCGGGGCAACGCTGCCCTCGGGGGTGGAAAACCTCGAATATGAGGCGCGCCGCCGTATCGCGGCGCCAGCCAAGCAGGCGATCGGCAAGGCGGCAGCCGCGCTCATTCCCAATGATGCCTCGCTGTTCATCAATATCGGCACCACGACCGAGGCGGTGAGCCAGTCGCTGCTCGATCATTCGGGCCTCATGGTGGTGACCAACAATATCAATGTGGCCAACCGCATGCGGGTCTATCCGCGCTTCGAGGTCGTGATTGCCGGCGGCGTGGTTCGCCCTTCCGATGGCGGCGTGGTGGGGGAGGTGGCGGCCGGGTTCTTCTCGCAGTTCAAGGTGGACTATGCGGTGATCGGTGCGTCGGCGCTGGACGAAGAGGGGGCCCTGCTCGACTTCGACTATCGCGAGGTCAAGGTGGCCCAGGCCATTATCGCCAATGCCCGCCACGTGATCCTGGTTGCCGACCAGGGCAAGTTCAGCCGGTCAGCCCCGGTACGGATTGCCCGCATCGACCAGATCGGCAGCTTCGTTACCGATCATTGCCCGTCCGAGGCCTTCCGCCAGCTCTGCAAGGATGCGGGCGTGGCGCTGATCGAAACCGGCCGGCTACCGGATTAACCAGGCGCTAACCAGCCCGACAAAATACCGCGGCGGATGGCATTAATCCTCAATCTGCGGGCAGCACAGTCACGGCGGGATAGAACCGTCTTAGAACTGAGCAGCCGTGGCCAACTCTCAAGCTCCTCTACAGGACCGACATGGCTGGCTGCAGCCCACAATGCTGCCGGCGCTGCTCGGGCTGATCGTGCTGCTGATCGGCGGGCTCTATCTCGACCTGCAAAGCGCCACCATCGAGCGAGAACGGGCGCAGTCGCGGGTACTGGCGGAACTGGCAGTGCTCCGGGCCAAACTCGAAGGCAATATTGCAGCCAATATCCAGTTGGTGCGCGGGTTGGTCTCGACTATTGCCATCGAGCCGGAGAGCATGACCGCCGCGCGGTTTGCCGCCCTGGCAGGGCGGATCTTCGAAGAGCCGACCCAGTTGCGCTCGGTCGCGCTGGCGCCCGACCTGATCGTCACCATGACCTATCCGCAGGCGGGCAATGAGCGAGCCATCGGACTGGACTATCGGGACCATCCCGCGCAGCGGGAGGATGCCCTGCGGGCGCGCGACACCGGCCGCCTGGTCCTGGCAGGCCCGGTCGATCTGGTGCAGGGCGGGAGGGGCTTTATCGGCCGCTTTCCGGTCTTTACCGGTGGCGAAGACGATCGCCAGTTCTGGGGTCTGGTCTCGGCAATTATCGATGTGGACCAGCTCTATAACGACAGCCAGTTGTTCCATCCGCATCTGGACATCGATATCTCCCTGACAAGCAACGAAGCCCTGCAGCAGGATATGCCGCCATTCTTCGGCCCGGACCTGAGCGGCATGTCGCCTGTCACGGCAGAAGTTTCCCTGCCGCAGGGCTCCTGGACCATTTCGGCGGTGCCGAAGGGCGGCTGGGCCGCCGCCGTCGGCGACAACTGGTTGCTCCGGCTGGCAATCCTTGGCGCCGGGATATTGATCCTCGTCCCCATTGTCATCACGGGCCATCTGGTGGGCGAGCGCAATCGGCATTTCCTTGCCCTCAAGGGGCGCGAGGCTGAGCTGACCCGGGCGACCCGGCGACTGGATCTGGCGCTGGGCATTTCCAAGATCGGCGTATGGGAAATGGATGTGGTGACCAGGGACCTGGTCTGGGACGACCGCATGAACCAACTCTATGGCCTTACCAGCGATGGCGGCCCGCGCGACTATCCGGACTGGCGCAAGGCGCTGCACCCAGATGACCTGGCACAGGCGGAGCAGGACTTCGCTCACGTCATGGCGACGGGGCGATACCAGTCCACGTTCCGCAGCGTGCATGCCGACGGCACGGTGCGGCATCTGCGTTCAATGGGGGCGATGTACAGCGATCTCGGGCGCAATCCACGCATCCTGGGCATCAACTGGGATGTCACGGCGGATGTGGAACTCAATCTCGAGCTCCAGCGGGCGACCGCCATGACACAGGCGCGCAATGCCGAGCTCGAGACGGCGCGGGTGCGCATCGAACACAACGCCCTGCATGACAGCCTGACCGGACTGCCCAATCGGCGCTATCTTGATGAGGTGCTGCAGGGCCTGGCAGGCCGCGGCTTTGGTGCCGACCAATCCATCGCCCTGCTGCATATCGATCTGGATCGCTTCAAGCAGATCAATGATACGCTGGGACATGCCGCGGGCGATGCCATGCTGGTGCATGCCAGCACCGTGCTGCGCGCCAAGTGCCGGGACAGCGATTTCGTCGCCCGCATCGGCGGCGACGAATTCGTGGTGCTGACTACTGCCAATGACAGTCATGAGGACCTTGCCGCCCTCGCCGGCCGGATCGTTCGGCGGATGCGCCAGCCCGTCGCCTATGAGGGCCATGATTGCCGGTTCGGCGTCAGTATCGGCATTGCCCGCGGCAGCATCAGCACGCTGGAGGGACGGCAATTGCTGATCAATTCCGATATCGCGCTTTACCGGGCCAAGGCTCGCGGCCGCAATTGCTACGAATTCTTCTCCGATGAGCTGCAGGCGGAAGTCATCAATACCAAGCGCGTGGCTGACGAGATCCTGAGCGGGCTCGAGCGCGATGAATTCATCGCCTATTATCAGCCGCAATTTGACGCGCGCAGCCATAACCTGGTTGGAGTGGAGGCCCTGGCCCGCTGGCGCCATCCGACGGAGGGCATCAAGGCTCCCGACAGTTTTATCCCGGTCGCCGAAGAGCTCAATGTAATGGCCACCATAGACAGGCTGATTCTCGAGCAATCGCTGTCGGACCTGCGCCGCTGGGACGGGATGGGATTGGTGGTGCCGCGCGTCTCGGTCAACGTCTCGCTGCGGCGCCTGCATGACGAGGAGCTGGTCAGTAGTCTGCGCAAGCTCGACATCGGCCCTGGCCGCATCTCGTTTGAACTGGTGGAATCGATCTATCTGGATGACGGCGATGAGGTGGTCTGCGGAAATATCGAGCAGATCAAGAAACTCGGCATTGATGTGGAGATCGATGATTTTGGCACCGGCTATGCCTCGATCGTGTCGCTGCAGAAACTGCACCCGACCCGGCTCAAGATCGACCGCCAGCTGGTCATGCCGGTCCTGACCGACCGTTCACAGCGCCGCCTGCTGACCTCCATCATCGATATCGGCAAGGCCATGGGCATAGAGGTCGTGGCTGAGGGCGTCGAAACCATGGAGCATGCGGCGATCCTGGCCGATCTGGGTTGCGACATCCTGCAGGGATATGCCTTTGCCCGGCCGCTCAGCGCCGCTGACCTGGAGCAGTTTCTGCGCCAGCAAACCTGGCGTCTGGCCAGCTAGGCCCTTCTCAAACCGCCGGGCATGGTCCAATGAACGCAGGAAAAGCGGCATGGAGGATACCGGCATGAGTGACGAGCAGGGGCGTTTTGCCATTGGAGTGATTGGCGCGGGCATGGGGGCTAAGCCGCATGGCTTGGCGCTGCAATCGCTCAGCGACAGTATTGCCGTGCTCGGCGTCTATCGGCGCAACCGGGCCGAACTCGACGGCTTCTGTGCAAGCCACGGTTTCCCGGCCGCCGAGAGCTACGAGGCGCTGCTGGCCGATCCGCGGCTCGACGCGGTGCTGGTGCTGACGCCACCCAATGCGCGCGAAGAGATCGTTGCCGCCGCGGCCCGCGCCGGCAAGCATGTGCTGGTTGAAAAGCCGGTGGAGCGGAGCCTGGCCGCTGCCGAGCGAATCGTGGCCAGTTGCGACGATGCCGGGGTCAGGCTGGGGGTCATCTTCCAGCACCGCTTTCGCCGCGCCTCGCGCCTGCTTGCCGAGGCCATTGCGCAGGAGCGCTTTGGGCAGCTCGAAGCGGTGCATCTGGTCGTGCCGTGGTGGCGGCCGCAACAGGGCTATTACGATCAGCCTGGCCGCGGCACGCTGGCCCAGGATGGCGGTGGCGTCCTGATCACACAGGCCATCCATTCGCTCGATCTGATGCTGAGCCTTTGCGGCCCCGTCGCAGCGGTCACCGCCATGGCCAGGACGACCCGGCTGCACCAGATGGAAACCGAGGATTTCGTGGCCGCAGGGCTGGAATTTGTCAATGGCGCGGTGGGCGCCATGATGGCGACTACGGCCAATTTCCCGGGCGGGCCAGAAAGCCTGACGCTGAATTTTGCCGAGGCCTCGGCGACACTGACCGCCGGCAATCTGACGATCCGCACCCGCAGCGGCGACACCATTACCGAAGGTGAAGCCAGCCAGGGCGGCGGCGGGGCCGACCCCATGGCCTTCCCGTTTGACTGGCATGCCGCCCAGATCGCCGAATTTGCCGATGCCGTGCGCCATGACCGGGATCCGGTATCGACCGGGCACAGTGCGCTGCTGGTGCACCAGCTGATCGAGGCCCTGATGGCGTCGTCGCGGCTGGGTCAGCGCATCAATCTCTAGGGCCGCCTAGTTTTCGGCGGCGCGCTTGTCGGCTGGCCGTTCCTCGAGCGGCGTCTGCGGAACGGAGCCGCCGCCTCGGGCGGGCCAGCGTTCCCCGACCGTGTCGGCGACAAAGGCGCCCCGCTCGCCCAGAGGCTTGGGCGTGCCGGTGGTGGAATCCTCGGCGGTCTGGTGCTCGATCTCCGAATTGAGCGAACCACCCAGAATGACGATGGTGACCGAGAGCCAGATCCAGGTCAGCATGCCGACGACGGCGCCGAGCGAACCATAGGTAGCGCTGTAATTGGAAAAATTGGCAGCGTACCAGGAGAACAGCGCCGAGGCGGCCATGATCCCCAGGGCGGCAAAGAGGCTGCCGGGGGTGACCCAACGCCAGCTGGCCTCGCTTCGGCTGGGGCCCCAGCGATAGAGCGCCGAGGCGGCCAGCAGCAGGAACAGCAGCATGACGGCATAGGCGCCCAGCTGTACCAGCCAGTCATAACGGGACAGCGAGAGCAGGCTCAGGACGACAGGCAGAACCAGAACCACGCTCAACATGACGATGGCCAGCACCAGGCCCACCAGAAGAAAGATCAGGGCCAGCAGGTTGACGGCGAAGAAATTGCGCTTTTCCTGCTCGCCATAGACCACGTTCATGGCCTCGAACAGCGCCTTGATCCCGGCGCCGGCGCCCCAGAGCGCGGCGGCCAGGGAAATGATCAGCGTGATGCCGAGCGAGCGTTCATCCTGGGTGGTCAGCCGCATCAGCTGTTCGCGGATGATATCGAGCCCGCCATTGGGAATGACGCCGACCAGCAGGTTGAGCTGCTGCACCACGCCACCGGGATTGTTGAGCAGGCCATAGAGGGTCACGAACAGGCTGAGCGACGGCGCCAGGGCCAGCAGCAGAAAGAAGGTGACGCCGGCCGCAGTCAGCAATATCCGATTTTCGTTGAAGCCCACGAACAGACGATAAACGATGTCCTTCCAGCCGCGCCAGGGGATGGCACCGGGCGTGAAGGCGTTGCGCCCGCGGTCGGGCTGAAGGCTGCGCTGCTGCTGGCTGTCATTGCTCATGGAAAGGGCAACGCATGAAGCCGCCCCGCGGCTCCATGCCTTGCGTGGCCATCACGCAGAAAGTGCCGCCTTGGCTTCCACACGGCGCCGAATGCTGGCGACATCGGATTTCGGCGTGGCCGCAAACAGGGTCTTGGTATAGTCATGCTGCGGGTCGTCAAAGACCGACTGGCGACTGCCATGTTCGACAACGTCGCCGTAATACATCACCATGACCTCGTCGGCGATGTAGCGCACGACGCTGAGATCATGACTGATGAAGACATAGGTCAGACCGAATTCGTCCTGCAGATCCTTGAGCAGGTTGAGAATTTGCGCCTGAACCGAGAGATCGAGCGCCGATACGGGCTCATCAAGCACCAGAAAGCTCGGATTGAGCATGAGGGCGCGGGCAATGGCGATGCGCTGGCGCTGGCCGCCCGAGAACATGTGCGGATAGCGATTGAAATGCTCGGGGCCCAGGCCGACCTTGAGCAGCATGGCCATGGCCTTCTGCCGGCGCTCGTCGCTGGACATGTCGGTATTGAGCAGCAGGGGCTCGGCCAGGACCTCGCCGATCTTCTGGCGCGGGTTGAGCGAGCCATAGGGATTCTGGAAGACGATCTGCACCTTCTGCCGCATCTTCTTGGTGACGCCGTGCCGCTTGTCCACCACTTCGCCATCGATCAGGATATCGCCAGCGGTCTGCTGGTCGATCAGCGTGATCATGCGGGCCAGGGTGGATTTGCCGCAGCCGCTTTCCCCGACGACAGCCAGGGTCTTACCCTTGGCCAGGGTGAAGTTCACCCCCTTGACGGCGTGGACAATCTTGGCCGGCTTGAACAGGCCGCCGGCGGTGACATAGTCGCGGGTGAGGTTGCGGACTTCGAGAACGGGGGTATCCATCAGCGTACTCCCGGCGCCGGTTCGAAGACGAAGTCGGAAACGGTGGGCAGTCGATCGCCCACGGCATTTTCCGGCAGCGCCGACAGCAGGGCCCGCGTGTAGTTGGATTGGGGGTTTTCGAAGAGCGAAAGCACGTCGGCCTCCTCCATCTTCTTGCCCTTGTACTGCACGATGACGCGGTCGGCCGTCTCGGCCACCACGCCCATGTCGTGGGTGATCATGATCAGGCCCATGCCGGTATCGACCTGCAACTGCACCAGCAGGTCGAGGATCTGGCGCTGGATGGTGACGTCGAGCGCGGTAGTCGGCTCGTCGGCAATCAGCAGCTTGGGGCTGCAGGCAATGGCCATGGCGATCATGACGCGCTGGCACTGGCCACCGCTCATCTGGTGGGGGAAGGCGCCGAGGCGCTCGGCGCCATCGCGAATGCCTACCAGCTGCAGCAGCTCGACGGCGCGGTCGCGCGCCGCGCGGCCGCTGAGACCCATATGGCGGCTGAGCACTTCCTCGATCTGGAAGCCCACGGTGAAGCACGGATTGAGACTGGCCACCGGCTCCTGGAAGATCATGGCGATCTCCTTGCCGATGATGCGGCGCTTGTCGACCGGGTTCATCGTCAGCAGGTCGCGGCCCTCGAATGCCATCTTGTCGGCGGTCACCGTGGCGGTGATGGGCAGCAGCCCCATGACGGCCAGCATGGCCACGGACTTGCCCGAGCCGCTTTCGCCGACAATGGCCAGCACTTCACGGCCATCGACGGACACATCAATGCCGTCGACGGCCTTGAACAGGCCGATAGAGGTATCGAAGGATACCGAGAGGTTCTTGATTTCGAGCAGGGGCATGGCTCAGCTCCGCTTCAGCTTGGGATCGAGCGCGTCGCGCAAGCCGTCGCCGACAAGGTTGATCGCCAGCACCGTGATGAGGATGGCCAGGCCCGGCAGGGTAACGACCCACCAGGCACGCAGGATGAACTGGCGCGCTTCGGCCAGCATGGTGCCCCATTCGGGGGTCGGCGGCTGAGCGCCAAGCCCCAGAAAGCCGAGCGCGGCCGCATCGAGAATGGCGCTGGAAAAGCTCAGCGTTGCCTGCACGATCAGCGGCGCCAGGCAATTGGGCAGGATGGTCTTGAACATCAGCCGCAAATGGCCGGCGCCAGCGACGCGGGCGGAGGTCACGTAGTCCTTGCCCATTTCGCCCAGCACGGCCGAGCGCGTCAGGCGCACGAAATGGGGCTGCAGCACCAGGGCAATGGCGATCATCATATTGAGCAGGCCCGGGCCCAGAATGGCCACCAGCACAAGGGCCAGCAGCAGGGACGGGAAGGCCAGGATCAGATCCATGATGCGCATCAGCACGGTGTCGACCCAGCCGCCGGCATAACCGGCCAACAGGCCCACGGCGATGCCGGTGGTCAGGGCAATGGCCACCACGACGGCGCCGATCAGCAGCGAATATTGCGCGCCATGGATCAGGCGCGAGAGAATATCGCGGCCGACCGCATCGGTGCCGAGCAGGAATTCTGGACGCCCGCCTTCCAGCCAGGCCGGCGGGGTCAACAGGGCATCGCGATATTGCTGGATGGGTGAATGGGGGGCGATCCATTCGGCAAAGATCGCCGTGAGCACCAGCAGGACGAAGACGACGAGGCCGATGACGGCGCCGCGGTTAACGGAGAAGTAGTACCAGAACTCGCGCAGCTGGATCAGCGGGCTGATCTTGGGCGCGGCGTTGGGATCGGCGACGGTAACGGGAGTGGACATGTCGCCTCCTAATTATGCCGGATGCGGGGATTGATGAGCCCATAGAGCACATCGACGATGAGATTGACGGCCATGACGATCAGCGCGATCAGCAGCAGGCCGGCCTGGACCACGGGATAGTCGCGCCGGGAAATGGCGTCGATCATCCACTTGCCAATGCCGGGCCAGGAGAAGATGGTTTCGGTGAGGATGGCGCCGGCCATCATTACCCCGACCTGCAGGCCGATGGTGGTCACCACCGGGATCAGGGCATTGCGCAGAGCATGCACGCCGATGACGGCGCGTGGCGACAATCCCTTGGCGCGGGCGGTGCGCACATAATCATCGCCCAGCACTTCGAGCATGGCCGACCGCGTCTGGCGGGCGATCACCGCCAGCGGAATGGTGCCCAGGGTGATGGTGGGCAAAATGAGGTGGCGCAAGGCGGAGATGAAGGCGCCGTCCTGCCCCGAGAGCAGGGCATCGATGGTCATGAAGCCCGTGGTGGCCGGGAAAAAGTAGAGCAGATCGATGCGGCCCGAAACCGGGGTCCAGCCCAGATAGCCGGAGAAGAAGATGATCAGCAGCAGGCCCAGCCAGAAGATCGGCATGGAATAGCCCACCAGGGCGGTGCCCATCAGCGTCTGGTCGAACCAGGTGCCGCGCTTGACCGCGGCGATGACGCCGGCCGGCACGCCCAAGACAACCGCGAACAGGGCGGCACAGAAGGCCAGTTCCACCGTGGCGGGAAACAGGGTGATGAAATCGTTGATCACCGGGCGCTTGGTGGAGATGGAGGTGCCGAAATCGCCCTGGAAGATGCCCCAGAGATAATCCCAGTACTGCACCCAGATCGGGCGATCATAGCCGAACTGCACCAGCAGCGCCTGATAGCGCTCGGGGCTGACACTGCGTTCGCCAGCGATCATGAGAATGGGATCGCCCGGCAGGATGCGGACGAAGGCGAAGGCCACGATCGTGATACCGATAAAGGTCGGTATGATCAGCAGCAGACGATTGAGGATGAATCTGATCATTGGCTTTTCTAAAGGGGGCCGGGGGCGGCA
>TARA_R110002020_G_scaffold14683_2_pt1 | contig 12004 bp, 11 predicted proteins | sample TARA_R110002020 | Tara Oceans TARA_R110002020 (sample SAMEA4396489) | marine metagenome | biome: Westerlies Biome; feature: [MES] marine water layer (ENVO:01000295) within the mesopelagic zone...; material: water (ENVO:00002006), including particulate matter (ENVO:01000060) such...
TGCCCATGAATTTGAGCCCCTTGGCCTCCATCGCCACGTCGATGGCCTCGGCCAGCGCGCCCTCGTTGAGCAGCGCATAGCGGGCGTCCTTGTCGGCCGGCATGACATAGGGAATGTCGAATACGGCCAGTTCGGGCACGAACTGCACGGCAGCCGAGCTCGACATGGGGGCGAACTGGATGTCGCCGAAGATCGCGCTTTCCATGGTTTCGCGGTCGCCGCCCAGCGCGCCGCCCCCCTGATCGACCACGTCGATGCGGCCATTGCTGCGCTGCTCGATCTCGGTCTCGAGGCGCTGGAACGCCTGATAGATCGGATGGTTGGTATCCGAGAGCGTGTGCGCCATGATCATGGTGTGTTCCTGCGCGGTGGCAGGCATGGCGAAAGCCAGTGTCGACAGCAGGGCGACGCCGGTCAGAAGTGTGGAAATATGCAAGGTCTCTCTCCCCTTATTGGTTTGTTCTTGGGTTGGATTGGGCGGCCTAGAACATCGATGGCAGCCACAGCGCGACGGCCGGGACATAGGTGACGATGGCCAGACCCACGATCAGCAAGGTCAACGGGATAGGCAGTCCCTTGCAGATTTCGACAAGACCCAGCTTGGTCAGCTGGGTCGCGATGAAAATGTTGGCGCCCACCGGTGGCGTGACGAAGCCGATGGCCAGGTTGACGGTCATGATGATGCCGAAATGGACCGGGTCCACCCCGTAGAGCAGCATCACCGGCAGCAGGATCGGCGTCAGCACGATGATGGCGGCCAGCGTTTCCATCACCATGCCGACCAGCAGCAGGATGGCGTTGACCAGCAGCAGCAGCATCAGCGGCTCGTGCACGATGGTGGAGATGAAATCGCCCAGCATGGCCGGCACACCCAACAGGTTCAGCACGCGACCCAGCGCGGCGCCGGTGCCGGTGATGATCAGGATCGGGGCAATGGTCAGGGCGGTGCGGCCCACCACGCGGATCAGGTCCGGAAAGGTCAGCTCGCGGAACACGAAGAGCGAGACGAAGGCGCTGTAAGCCACGGCGATTGCCGCCGCCTCGGTGGGGGTGAATACGCCGCTATAGATGCCGCCGAGCACCACCACTGGCGCCAATAGCGCCCAGAAGCTGCTGCGAATGGCCTGGAGGAAGGGGACATCCCCGGCCGATGTGCGGATCTCGGCCTTGTGGCGCGTGCCATACCAGAAGGCATAGGCCATCAGCAGGCCACCGATGACCAGGGCTGGGCCGATGCCGGCCAGAAACAGCTCGCTGACCGACACATTGGCCGCCATGCCATAGATGATCATGGGGATCGAGGGCGGCACGATCACGCCCAGGGTGCCCGATGTCACGACCAGCACAGTCGAGAAGCGCTTGCCATAGCCATTGGCGGTCAGCAGCGGAATGGCCATGGCGCCAATGGCGGCCACTGTTGCCGGCGACGAGCCGGAAATGGCGCCGAACAGCATGCAGGCCGCCACCGTCGAGATGGCGAGACCGCCATTGAGGCGCCCGAGCAATGCATCGGCGAAGTTGAACAGGCGCCGCGCCAGGCCGCCGGCGGTCATGATGTCGCCGGCGACCATGAATAGCGGCACCGCCAGCAGCGGGAAGGAGTCCAGCGCTGTGACAATGGTGCGGATGACCTGGCTGGGATTGACCGGTGCGCCCAGCCAGCCGGGCACGAAGGAGGCCAGGCCGATGGCAATGGCGATCGGAACCGTCAGGAACAGCAGGATAATGAAAGAGCCCAGGGCAAGTGCGGGATACATCAGCGACCAGCCTTTTCTTGCAGTTCAGATGTGATGGCAGTGGTTTCGACCGTCTCGGGTTCCGGTACGACAAGGCCATAGCGCAGCTGCAGGTAGACCTGCTGGATGGCGCGCAGGATGGAGGCTGCCGCGCCGACCGGGAGCGCCAGATAGACCCACCAGATCGGGATTTCGAGCGATGGCGACAGCTGATTCATCTGCTGCACGCGCTGCACGAAGGGCAGCGAATAGGCGATGATGACGATGCCGAACACGATAATGCCGGCCATTGAGATCAGCCGGAACAGGCCGATCGAGCGTGGCCCGAACAGCACTGGCGCGAAATCCACCACGATATGCCGGGATTCCCGCACGGCGAGGCTGGTGCCGATCATTGTGCACCACACCAGCAGGTAGCGGGCCAACTCCTCGGCCCATACCAGCGGGCTGTTCAGGACGAAGCGCATGAATACCTGCACGACCAGCACCACCGAAATGGTGACCAATATGGCCGTGAGCAGGTATTTTTCGCTCTTCTGGTCGATGAATGTCAGAACCGGCATGGTCGTATCCTATCGCTCAGAGAAGGTTGCGCGGCGTGCGCCCATCGAGCGCGTCGATCACGGCCTGGGCCGTCAAGACGCCGATGCTGCTGTAGGTTTCATAGGTCTCCGCCGCCGTATGGGGCGTGGTGACAATGCCTGCGGTGTGGAACAGCGGGTTGGCAGGGTCGCTCGGCTCGCGCTCATAGACGTCGATGGCCGCGCCGCGCAGTCTGCCGCTGTCCAGCGCCGCCTTGAGCGCGGCTTCGTCCACCAGCGCACCGCGGGCCGTATTGATGAAATAGGCCCCGTGCTTCATGCGACCGAAAGTATCTGCATTCATGTAGCGACGTGTTTCGGGCAGGCTGGGCAGCATGGTGCAGACGATGTCGGACTGCGTCAGCACGCGCTCGGCATCCACCAGTTCCACATTCAGCGCCGCCGCGGCGGCGACATTGGGGAACTTGTCATAGGCAATCACGGTCACGTCGAAGCCGCTGAGCTTTCTGGCGATTTTCTGGGCGATATTGCCAAAGCCCAGAATGCCCACCGTGCGCCCCACCAGCTCTTCGCCAACAAAACGGTCCCAATTGCCCTTGCGGGTGGAGGCATGCAGCTCGGGGATGCCGCGCATGGCGGCGATGATCAGCCCGATGGTCAGTTCCGCCACGGCATTGGCATTGCCGCCCGCCGCATTGGTGACCTGGATGCCGCGGGCCCGGGCCGCTTCGATGTCGATATTGTCGACACCCACGCCGAAGCGCGAAATCACTCTGAGCTGTGGGGCCAGCGCGAATACCGCCTCGTTCCAGCTGTCGACGCCGGCAACGACCGCGTCCACCGTGCCGACCCGCTCCGAGAGTTCCTCAAAGGTCATTGGCCGGCCGAAGTCATTTTCGATCACGCGGCAGTCATGCGCCTCCAGCAGGGCTTTGCCCTGGCTGCACAGGCGCGAATAGTTCGTGGCGGTTACCAATACGGTGCGGGTCAAAATCATTTCCTCAGACGATTCTGGGGGCGGGCCGGATGTGTATCCGGCCCGTCCGGGACTAATCCAGGCCGATCAGCTGTTTGCAGCGGGCGGCCAGGCTCTGCATCTGCGCCACCGTGGTGGGGAAGTGCAGGGCGTCATAACTGCCGATGGGGCGACTGCGGCAGATACGGCTTTCGAAGGTGCCGATCTGCTTGTGGTAGTCCTTGGCATTGACCGGATAGTCGAGATATTCCGACAGCGCGCCCAGCGTCAGGATTTCCGAGAGCACGGCGGCCTTGTCCGGCGCCTTGCTCCAGTTTTCGACCAGCCAGACATAGAGGGCGGGATGGAAATTGGCCATCACGCCCGAATAGCCGTGTCCGCCCGCCTTGAGCGTATCGAGCAGGGTCTGCGCATTGGCATTGAGCAGGTGCAGCCGGCTGCCTTCGATCAGCTTGATGCGACGCCGGATGGTGTCGATATTGCAGCAGGTGTCCTTGACGAAGGTGAAGCGATCCGACTTGGCGCACCATTCCACCGCCGCGTCAGACAGCAGGCGCTTATAGGGGTAGGGGCATTCATAGACGCCCATGGTGATCGGCGCCGGCACGGCCGCGGTCAGGCGCTGCAGCCAGTCGAGCGCCATGGCGTCGGACTGATCGGCTGTCGCCAGGCGGTTGGAAATCAGGATGACGCTATCCACGCCGGTATCGGCAATGGCGGTGATCTGGTCGACCTGATGGGCGAAGGTGTCGGCCGTGTGGCCCGACGCCACCACGGGCACGCGCCCGTCGGCATAGTCGACGATGAAGCGGGTCAGCTGTACCGACTCCGCGTCGGACAGGAAGAACATCTCGCTCGACTGGCAATTGGCGAACAGGCCGTGCACGCCATTGGCGATGTACCAGTCGATCAGTCGCTCGAGCGACCGCCAGTCGATTTCCAGATTGTCCCGGAAGGGAGTCAGCATTACCGGCCAGATGCCGGAGTGACGGTCGAGTTCAGCAGTTGCGGTCAACGGGTCATACCTTCTTTGCGTCAATACTGGCGCGAAGACCATCCCGCCCACTCTCGCAAGAGAGCGGTGCTGCAGGGTCACGGACGTGCGCAATCGCGCCCGGAAATGAGCCCTGATGTCGAGATTTCTCCTCACCCGCCAAAACTTGCTCACACAAGTTAGCAAAGGACATTTAGCGAATTCAATGCCACTAGACAAGGGGGTGGAGCTCTCTTGTCGACCCCGGTGGAGAACGGCCGTGGCAGGCCCGAGGCCTCTGTTGCCAAGGACTTGTCGGGCCAATACAAATTCGTCTGGGCGCGCTCGGCGCGAGGTCGGCCATATCGGCAGCCACCAATGGGGAAGACCGCCGCTTCATGGCCAAGACGATCAAGGAAATTGCGCGCGACACCGGCTATTCGCGCACCACTGTCACGCTGGTGATCAACGGCAAGTCCGATGACTACCGCATCAGTCCGAGGGCCCGCGCGATCATCGAGGCCTATGTCGCCGAACATGGCTATCGCTACAATCAGGCGGCGCGCAGTCTCAAGCTGGCCCGCAGCCATACGGTGGGGCTTATCGTTCCTGACATTGCCAATGCCTTCTTTGCCCGCCTGGCTGCTGCGCTCGAGCAGCTCTGCCGGCGGCAGGGCTTCATCCTGGTCACCACCTCGACCGGGGAAAGCCCTGAGGTTGAACGCCTGGCGCTGGAGAATTTTGTCGCACGCGGCATTGATGGCGTCATTCTCACCCCCTGCGAGCCGCGGCGCAGCCTGCCCTCAGCCGGGCGCAAGGTGGAAATGCCCATCATCCAGATCGACCGGCGGTTTGAGGGCGATGAGGGCTTTGTCGTTACCAGCAACCATTTTGTCAGTGCCGAAACGGTCACGAAACAGATCATTGCGGCGGGCGCCAGGGAAATCACCTTCCTCACCGGCAGCCCCGCCAACCCCACCACCCTGCAGCGTATCCGAGGCTTTGAGAGTTCCACGGCGCAGCTTCCCGATGCTGCCGACCGCTTCACGGTGCGCTCGTCCGATCAGGATACCGAAGAGGGTGGCTATGCCCTGATTGAAGGCTTGCTCGAGGCCCGCGGCACCTTGCCGGACGGGATGATTTTCGGCTCGCTGCTGATCTTTCATGGCGCCATGCGCGCCATTCGTACCCGGTTGGGCGCCATTCCGCCCGGCCTGCTCGCGGGCACCTTCGCCTATTCCGCCATTATCGAATATCTGCCCAATCCGGTCTTTGTCATTCGGCAGGATGAGCGGGGCCTCGCCGAACAGGCCTTTGACATCCTTGCGCAACTCATGCGGGGAGAAAAGCCCGCCGAGCAGGTGAAGTTCGTTGCGACCAATCTGGTCGCCTACCAGGCCCCGACACGATAGAAATGCCCCTGGTGTGACAAGGCCCAGGGAACGTTGTGGGCACCCTGATGCTACCAGTCAGGAGATTGGCGGGGGTCTGCCTTTGCGAGCGATAGGTCGTGCGCGCCAGGGGCAGGCAGCACCGGGCCGAAACGCGATTCTCAGCGGGCGAAAAACCAGGCGATCAGTTCTGCCGTATTGCGCACGCCGACCTGCCGCATCATGCGCAGGCGATGGGCCTCGACGGTGCGCCGGCTGAGGCCGACTTCGGTGGCGATGGCGGCATTGGTCTTGCCTTGCGCCACCAGGGTCAGGATCTGGCGCTGCCGGCCCGTCACCGTCGCCTCGGTCACCGGCCGGCTCATCGGCTCGAAGCAGTAGAGCGCTTCGGCAAACGGCTCGACGCCATGGCGCGCACGGCCATTGACGCGGCACCAGAAGCGGCGCCCGTCCGCGCCCTCCATGATGCGCTCGTCATAATAGACCTGGCCGCCGGGCAGGTGGCTGCGCCACATCTGGCCGGTGCGCACGAAATCGGCGATCGCCGGATAGAGTCGGGAAAAGCTCTGGTCGATCAGTTCCGCGCGCCGGAAGCCGAACAGGGCGGCAAATTCGCCATTGCAGTCGCGGATGATGCGATGGGTCGCAAACACCATGGGCAGGGGAATTTCGCCCAGCGTGAAGCGCATGGAGGGAGCGTCGGCACTGTCGGAATGGCCTGTCAGCATAGGGTATAAATACGACTAACCGGCCTGTTCGGACAAGGCCTAACCTTGCGGCAACGGGGTGCCGCGGGGAGCGGCATGGCCGATATCAAACAAGACGGGCGAGGAGGACGGGCTTTGCAAAAGGTCTATGCGGACGCGACGACGGCCATGGCCGGCGTGCTGGCGGATGGAATGGTGATCATGTCGGGCGGGTTCGGCCTGTGCGGCATTCCCGAGGCGCTGATCGCGGCGATCAAGCTGTCCGGCGCCAGGGAGCTGACGGTCATTTCCAACAATGCGGGCATTGATGGCGTCGGCCTGGGCACGCTGCTGGAAACGCGGCAAATCCGCAAGATGATCTCCTCCTATGTGGGGGAGAACAAGCTCTTCGCCCAGCAGTTCCTGTCGGGCGAGCTGGAGCTCGAATTCACCCCCCAGGGCACGCTGGCCGAGCGGATCCGGGCTGGCGGCGCCGGCATTCCGGCGTTTTTCACCAAGACGGGCGTGGGCACGATCATTGCCGATGGCAAGGAAGTGCGCAGCTTTGACGGCGAGGACTATGTGATGGAGCGGGGGCTGGTCGCCGATCTTGCGCTTGTCCATGCCTGGAAGGGCGATGCGGAAGGCAATCTGGTCTATCGCAAGACGGCGCGGAACTTCAATCCGATGATGGCTACGGCCGGCAAGGTGACCATTGCCGAGGTCGAACATCTGGTCGCGGTGGGCGAGATCGAGCCCGACCAGATCCACACGCCGGGCATATTCGTGTCGCGGCTGGTGCATGTGCCCAACCCGGCCAAGCATATCGAGCAGCGCACGGTGCGGCCGCGCGCCCAGATGGAGGCAGTGTGATGGCCTGGACCCGCGAACAGATGGCGGCCCGCGCGGCGCGCGAGCTCAAGGACGGCTTTTACGTCAATCTGGGCATCGGCATTCCGACCCTGGTGGCCAATTACATTCCCGACGGGATCGACGTGCGGCTGCAGAGCGAGAATGGCATGCTGGGCATGGGGCCGTTTCCCTTCGAGGGCGATGAGGATGCCGACCTGATCAATGCCGGCAAGCAGACCGTCACCGAACTGCCGATGACGAGTTTTTTTTCCAGCGCCGACAGCTTCGGCATGATCCGGGGCGGCCATATCGACCTGTCGATCCTGGGCGCCATGCAGGTTGCGGAAAATGGCGACCTGGCCAACTGGATGATCCCGGGCAAGATGGTCAAGGGCATGGGTGGCGCCATGGATCTGGTGGCCGGTGTCAAGCGCGTGGTGGTGGTCATGGAACACGAAGCCAAGGGCGAGCCCAAGCTGCTCAAGGCCTGCACCCTGCCGCTGACGGGGCAGCGCGTGGCCGATATGGTGATCACCGATCTGGGCGTTTTCACGCTGGCGCGGCGGGGTGAACCGAGCATGGTGCTGATCGAACTGGCCGACGGGGTCACCGTGGACGAGATCACGGCCAAGACCGAGGCGCGCTTCAGCATCGGGCCGGGCCTGAAGGTGCCAGCATGAGCGATATCGTCATTGTCGGGGCGGCGCGCACGCCGGTCGGCGCCTTTCTGGGCGGGCTATCCAGCGTGCCGGCGCATGAGCTGGGCGCCATAGCGATCGCCGCAGCCTTGCAGCGCGCCGGGGTGGAGGCCAGCGCGGTGGACGAGGTGATCCTGGGGCAGGTGCTGACCGCCGGCGCCGGGCAGAACCCGGCCCGCCAGGCGGCAATGCGGGCCGGCGTGCCGCAGGGCGCCACGGCCTGGAGCCTCAACCAGGTCTGCGGCTCGGGCCTGCGGGCGGTGGCGCTGGGCATGCAGCAGATTGCCGCCGGCGATGCGCAGGTCATCGTCGCGGGTGGGCAGGAATCGATGTCGCTGGCGCCGCATTGCCAGCAGTTGCGGGCCCCGGCAAAGATGGGGCCGATCACCCTGGTCGATACGATGACGGTGGATGGGCTGATCGACGCCTTTGGCGGCTACCATATGGGCATCACGGCCGAGAATGTGGCCCGCCAGTTCGGCATCAGCCGGCAGATGCAGGATGAGTTTGCCCTGGCCTCCCAGCACAAGGCCGCCGCGGCACAGCAGGCCGGCCGGTTCACGGCGGAGATTGCCCCCGTGACGATCACGACCCGCAAGGGCGACGTCGTTGTCGACAGCGATGAGTATATTCGCGCCGATAGCAGTGCCGATGCTCTGGCCAGGCTTCGCCCGGCCTTCGACAAGGATGGCAGCGTCACCGCCGGCAATGCCTCGGGCATCAATGACGGGGCGGCGGCGCTGGTGCTGATGCATGCCGACGAGGCGGCGCGGCGGGGACTGACGCCGCTCGCCCGGATCGCCGGCTGGGCGACGGCGGGGGTCGATCCGGCCATTATGGGGACGGGGCCGATTCCGGCCTCGACAAGGGCCCTGGCCAAGGCCGGCTGGAATATTACCGATCTCGACCTGATCGAGGCCAATGAGGCCTTTGCGGCGCAGGCCTGCGCGGTCAACCAGGCCATGGGCTGGGACCCGGACAAGGTCAATGTCAATGGCGGCGCGATCGCCATCGGCCACCCGATCGGGGCCTCGGGGGCACGGGTGCTGGTGACGCTGCTGCACGAACTGGCGCGCCGCGGCGGGCGCAAAGGCCTGGCGACGCTATGTATCGGCGGTGGCATGGGCGTGGCACTCTGCGTCGAGCGCGCGTGATGGCGTTGCCGCGGCGCTAAGCGGGCACTAGGCTTGCCGACAACAAGGGAAGCGAGGCCGGCCATGGTACCGATACCGACAACTGAGCGCTGGCCGGCCGCCAATGGGTTGGCCAGCATCGAGGAGGCGGTGGGCGCCTTCAGCCTGCTGCGCGATTTCTTCGAGGGCGCCATCATTGTCGATGCGCAGACGCGCATCACCTGGATGGACACCCGCTATCGCGAGCTGCTCAAGCTGGCGCCCGAATTCGACCCGATCGGCATGCCGGTCGAGGAGGTCATTCCGCACTCCCTGCTCAGGCGGGTGGTCGAAACCGGCCGGCCCATCCTGCTCGACATCATGAATTTCAACGAGCGCCAGTTCGTCGTCTGCCGCATTCCGCTCAAGGATGAAACAGGGGCGGTGGAAGGGGCGATCGGCTTCGTCTTCTATGACAATGTCGACTATCTCGCGCCCATGCTCGACAAGTTCGAGGCGCTGCAAAAGCAGCTGACACGCGCCCAGGCGGCGCTGACGCGGGAGCGCCGCACCAAATATTCGCTGTCGAGCTTTGTCGGCCAGAGCGAGGCGGTCAGGGATCTCAAGGCCATGGTGCGCCGCTTTGCCCTGCGCGACGGGGCGGCGCTGATCCTGGGAGAGACCGGCACCGGCAAGGAATTGCTGGCCCATGCCATCCACCAGCAATCGGACCGGGCCGACGGGCCCTTCGTGGCGGTCAATATGGCGGCCGTGCCCGAGGCCCTGCTGGAAGCCGAGTTCTTTGGCGTTTCGCCCGGCGCCTATACCGGCGCGGACAAGAAGGCCCGGCAGGGCAAGTTCGAACTGGCGCATGGCGGCACGCTGTTTCTCGATGAAATCGGCGACATGCCGCTGGCCGTGCAGGCCAAGTTCCTGCGCGTGCTGCAAGAGGGCGAGATCGAGGCTCTGGGCTCCAATACCGTCAAGAAGATCGATGTGCGCATCATCGCCGCCACCTCGCAGGATCTCGAGGCCAAGATCGCCGAGCGGAGCTTCCGCGCCGATCTCTATTACCGCGTCGCCGTGCTCACCGTGCATGTGCCGCCGCTGCGCGAGCGGCGCGAGGACATGGCGCTGCTCTGCGAGACGCTGCTCGAGCAGACCCTGCGGGCCGGGGACCAGCGCGGCTGGGTGGTGACGCCCGAGGCCGTCACATTGCTGCAGGCCCATGCCTGGCCGGGCAATGTGCGCGAATTGCGCAATGTGCTGGAGCGCGCCGCTGCCCTGGCGCCCAGCGAGGTCCTCGATGCCGGCGTCATCGCCCGGGCACTGCCACCGGGCGTGGTGCGGCTGGGCACGTCTGCGCAGGGACTGGCCACCGCCATGGCGGATACGGAGCGCCAGGCCATTCTCGACGCCCTCCAGGCCACGGGCGGGCAGAAGTCGGCCGCGGCGCTGCGGCTTGGCGTGTCGCGCTCGCAATTCTACGAAAAGCTCAAGCGGCACAAGATCGGCGACTGATCTGTCCGGGAAAGCGGACAGTGTCCTGCCTGCCAGACAGATTGGCCAGACACGCGGCCGGGAAACGCCACCAAATCCCGCCTTTCCGCATCTGGCACGGAACTTGATAGGTAGAGGGCAAAACATCGGACCCTTGAAGGTCCGCTACAGGGTGGAGCATGACAACAAAGCGCGTGGCACTGGTCACCGGCTCGACGAGCGGCATTGGCCTCTCGATCGCCAGCAGGTTTGCGGCGATGGGTTATGACGTGGCGATCAACAGTTTCGAAGCCGAAGGCGATGTCGCAGACACGCTGCGTCTGGTGGCCGATACGGGCGCCAAGGTGCGTTACTTCCAGTCCGATCTGTCGCTCAATGGCGGTGGCTATGACCTTGTCGGCGAGGTTGTCGCTGCCTTCGGCCAGCTCGACGTGCTGGTCAACAATGCCGGCGTGCAGAAGGTCGCCCCGATCGAGGACTTCCCGCCGGCCGACTGGGATCGCATTGTCGCGGTGAGCCTTGATTCAGCCTTCCACACCATTCGCGCCGCCCTGCCGGGCATGGCCGAACGCGGCTGGGGACGTATCATCAATATTGCCTCGGCGCATGGCCTGCGCGCCTCCCCGTTCAAGTCGGCCTATGTCGCCACCAAGCATGGCGTGGTCGGGCTGACCAAGGCGGTGGCGCTGGAAACCGCCGAAAAGGGCATTACCGTCAACGCCATCTGTCCGGGCTATGTGTGGACGCCGCTGGTTGCCGCCCAGATTGCCGATCAGGCGCGGGTGCATGCCATGAGCGAGGAGCAGGTGGTGCGCGAGCTGATGCTGGCGCCCCAGCCGACGCGTCAATTCGTGCAGCCCGAGGAAATCGCCGAACTGGCCGCTTATCTCTGCGGCGACCTGGCCCGCTCCATCACCGGCTCGACCATCTCCATTGATGGCGGGTGGACCGCGAAATGAGCGCAGCCATGACCAATCCCAACCCGCCGGCGCCGGACGTCATCCTTTCCGCCCGCGGGCTGACCAAGCGCTTTGCCGGCTTTACGGCGGTGAACGGTGTCGATCTCGATATAAGGCGCGGCTCGATCCATGCGCTGATCGGGCCCAATGGCGCCGGCAAGACCACCTGCTTCAATCTGCTGACCAAGTTCCTGCAGCCCAGCGCCGGCAGCATCACGCTCAATGGCAGCGACATTACACGCATGCCGGCCGCCGATATCGCCCGGCTGGGCCTGGTGCGGTCGTTCCAGATTTCGGCAGTGTTTCCCAAGCTGACCGTGCTGGAAAATGTGCGCATCGCGCTGCAGCGCCGCCGCGGCGACAGTTTCGATTTCTGGCGCTCGCAGAAGGTGCTGCACCGGCTGGACCAGGAAGCCATGGCTCGGGTCGATGAGGTGGGGCTATCGAGCTTTACCCATGAGACGGCGGGCGAATTGAGCTATGGCCGCAAGCGGGCGCTCGAGATTGCCACGACCCTGGCACTTGAACCCGAAATGCTGCTGCTCGACGAGCCGATGGCCGGCATGGCGCAGGAGGATG
>TARA_R110002020_G_scaffold88008_1_pt1 | contig 11999 bp, 16 predicted proteins | sample TARA_R110002020 | Tara Oceans TARA_R110002020 (sample SAMEA4396489) | marine metagenome | biome: Westerlies Biome; feature: [MES] marine water layer (ENVO:01000295) within the mesopelagic zone...; material: water (ENVO:00002006), including particulate matter (ENVO:01000060) such...
GGGGGGGTATTACATTTTTATCTGTGAACGGTTATGGGATACGGGGGGAGGGTTTCCATTTATAGAAAATATGTTGTCCTATTTGTCCTATTGTTTCTTTTTTTATTGGCCAGTTGGGTGCCACGTATGTTGCGTGGTAGTGTGTTGCGCCTTGTGCTGTATTGGGCACGTCCCCGGCGAGGACTCTTGCGACGATTATGTGTGCCCATCGGTATGCGTCTTTATCTGTGGGGATATCTGGTTTCCCGTCGCAGTACCATGAGAACTGGCATTGGTTTTTGACGGGTATACCGAGGTGGTGAGGTCCTTGTTTGATTACTTTACACGGGTTGTTAGGGTATCTGGGGTCTTTCACCCTGTTAAGGACGACTTGTGTAACGGCTATTTGCCCGGCTACTGGTTCGTTACGGGCTTCAAAGTAGAGATTGACGGCGAGGCAGGTGAGTATTGTTTCCAGCATTTATGGTTTCCCCAAGGTATGGATATTTATCATAGGTAGGAAAAGGCACAAAGAAAAATTTTTATCTATTGACCATTTGCATTCTATATATTATACACAAGTATACATCGGTATACATTAATAGAGTAGGATACCGGGAACATGATTAAAGTATGGTGGTATAGAATCAGGCAATGGCTCAGGGGGTATCGCCGGGTATCCCCAAAACAGGAGGAGACAGAACAATGAAACTCTACAGGGCGCACTGGGAAGATGGTGCAGGATCATGGATGTTCACAAAGTCGGAAGCGACCAAGGAATTTGACGGCACTCCCCTCAAGTGGACAGTGATCACAATTGATAAAATGGATTTTGCCGAAAACATCAGACGAATGATGAATGGCATTGACGATAGTAATCGGTTAATCGGGAAGGCTGAAACAATTAATGGGAAGTAACACAGAAGCAGGGGTAGCCTAATGCTGTTTATTACTGATTGTTCAATTGCTGATGCTAACAAACACATAGAATCATGGCATAGGCATTCTGGCCCTGTCCCGCGAATACAGACAAGGTTTGCGTATCAGCTTATTGAATTGCTCCCTGCTTTAAAATATAGCACGACAGTCGGAGTAGCTATCATTGGCAACCCTTGTGGCCGTCCTAACGATCCCAATATTATTGAGCTTCGCCGTGTGGCCTTTAAGCCTGATGAGAATTTCGGGCATTACCGCCGATGGTATCCTGTGCCATGCAGTAAGCCTGATATCTCATTACGACTTATTCCTATTGTTGTAAGAACCCCTGATTGCTACGACATCGGCACTATTCACCCACGGCAAATACCATCTGTTTTTGTTAACATCGGAACGGCCCTTGTAAAAAATCGGCTTCCCAAGATGCACACCATCTGGACATACACCCATGAAACAGAAAAAGGAGCTTACTTAGAAAAGGCGGGATATGAGTGTGATCACCGCTTTACTCGCAGAGGTATCGCCAAGCGTAGATACCGCATTTCATTAACTGAAAGGAAAAAAAATGCAGCTTGATATAGACTTATCCCCGATTGAGTCTCCAACAGATGGATGATCTCGAACATTTAAAGAAAGTTGTTTCGGTCAAGCAACATCTCGACAAGGTTGTGGAGGTGAGCCGTCAGATGACCGGGCTGTGTGAAAAACTCTCCAAGGATTTACATCTTTATTTATTACATTTGCAGATGAGCGAGGAATTGACCAGTCGGCTTACTCAGGAAGAGCGGAGAAAAATAGCTGACAATGTTGTTCCCATTCGCCCGCCTGATTACGAAGATACAGACGAGCCAGAGGACATAGCGTAATGACTGAACACACAACCACCCGGATAATAAAGGAACGGGAAAAAACCCACGGGCCTGTCGATAAAACATTCGGCATGGCTGCGGCTTTGATTTCGGCGCTCACATTCGATAGGGACTGGACGAAGCCCATAGCGCCCCACGAGTTTGCTGTTATTAATATCCTGCATAAGGTGTCGCGTATTATGCAGGGCTCGTACCACCCGGATCACTGGGATGATATCGAAGGCTATGCGCGACTGGGTAAAAGCTTACATGAAAAGGAGAATAAACCATGAGTCAAACTGCCGATATACTTGACTGGCTCAAGAGTGGTCGGTCAATAACTTCTTTGGAGGCGTATAATAATTTCGGTTGCCTGCGACTGGCGGCACGTATTGCCGATATCCGCGCCCGGGGTTTTGATGTCCAGTCAAAAACCATAAGGGTGGGGTCAAAAAACAAAACGGTGGCACAATACTCATTTCAACAATGTGATTTATTTGAAACTCAGGAGGAGAAATGTCCATGAGAATATTATTGATTTTTCTATTGTTTGTTACCACAGCCCACGCCGAGAATGTGGGGCTTCAAATACTTCCTGTTCCCCAAAAGAAAACCACCAAGTTTGAAAGTAAACTGGCCAGCGTTATGTGCGGGGAGACCAAGCAAGTTCTGGATTATCTGGTAAAGGAGATACCGACTATCAAACCTGTTTTCTCCGGCACGACCTCTATAGGTGAGAAGCCTGTCCAGCTTTACCGCGAACCTGTTACAGGGGCGTGGTTCTTCCTGTATCAGGAAGGGAGCCGGACGTGCAGTGTCGGCGGTGGAGATGAAAGTGTGATCATTGTCTCAGCACCCTTCACAAGTTTATAAGCGTCTCCTCGGAACTGACCAGCGTTGTCGCTGGTGTCAGCAGAAGGTGTATGAGGAAGTGTGGGCGACGGGCCATGACGTGGAAGGGACGTTGGTTTTTATTTGTGATACCTGTGGAAAAAAAATACATAAAACTGAAGGAGAGAACTAATGTGTAATAGAATAGAATTAATTCCAATACAGAAACTTGCAGCGGATATTAAAAAAGCCGCCATAGAGTTTACTGAAACTGAAGCAAGGTTTCTGGTAGATGCTTATTATCAAAGACAAGACGAACGTATACGGGCAGAGAGTCAGGTACGTTCTATGGAAAATGAACCGCACGCTATATTGGACTGGCTTGGTGTTCAGTCTTTTGCTTTGGAAAATCAGCTAAAGGGCGTATTGGATGTTTACTCTTCCAACCATCCTATTGGTAGACGTATAAGAACTGTTGTTGGAGTAGGCCCAGTTATAGCTGCCGGGATGTTGGCACATATTGATATTACCAAGGCAGATACTGCTGGAGCTATATGGCGATTTGCAGGACAAGACCCTACGCTGGAATGGAAGAAAGGCCAGAAGCGTCCCTTTAATGCTCACCTTAAAACCCTATGCTGGAAACTGGGAGAAAGCTTTGTCAAAGTCTCCAGTCACAAAGATGATTTCTATGGAAAGATATACAAAGAACGCAAAGAAGTTGAGATAATTAAAAATGAAAATATGGAATTCAAGGAACAGGCAAAAGAGAAACTGGAAAAATATAACATAGGCAAAACGACTGACGCCTATAAAGCCTACTCCAGCGGTAAGCTTCCCCCCGCTCATATCCACGCGAGGGCAAAGAGGTATGCAGTTAAAATATTTCTTAGTCATTTACATGAAGTCTGGTACGAACACCATTATGGTAAGCCAGCCCCTGTACCGTATGTTTTTGCACACGCCGGACATACCCATAAAATTGAATGCCCATTTTAATTATGTCACAAGAGAGAACCATATTCATGGAATGAGTTAACGTGAACGATAGAACCATTTTAGGCGAATGAATTAAGTATGTCGATAGAAACAGCGATGAAGAATGAATTAAAGTTGCCGATAGAAACCAAGGATCTTGAATGAATTAAGATAGTCGATAGAACCAGTAACCCGGAATGAATCAAACCCATTGAGAGAACTATATACATTGAATGAATTAGGATAGGTGATAGAACCACTACCTCAGAATGTGATTATGTGAAAAGAGAGAACCATGACCCGCGAATGAATTATAAAAAGGAATAGAACCAGATGCCTTGAATGAATTAGATGAAAAAGAGAGAACCATTGAGCTTGAATGAATTTATATCCAACGAAAGAAATAAAATATCTGAATGAATTAAATTACAGGAGAGAACCAGAAAAAAGGAATGAAATGAATAAAGAACGTAGTTATGGATACCTTCGGTAGATGCATTGTAACCTGTGAACACAAAATATAGTTGACGTGTCTGTCAATACAGGGCAATATGGTAAAATCTACAGTACTTGTGTGAAGTACATATGACTGTAATTACTCCTCCTGAAGTTAAACATGAATAACCTTTAATCCCGCTCCGGCGGGATTCTTTTTAATATGAATGAATTAGCGCTCGACACACGTATCGCACAAATGCCGCCGCACGAACAAGCTGAGATGTTACGGCTGTTGGAAGAGTACGAAGCGGCGAAGCAACGGGAAAGTTGTCAAACCAATTTCCTTTCATTTGTGTGCCACGCATGGCCAGCGTTTATTGAGGGTGCTCATCATAAGACAATGGCGGACGCTTTCAAAAGAGTGGCCGATGGAGAATTAAAGCGGCTGATTATTAATATGCCGCCCAGACATACGAAGTCCGAGTTTGCCTCTTATCTGTTGCCTGCTTGGTTCTTGGGGAAGTACCCCGAGAAGAAAGTTATTCAGACGGCACACACCGCTGAACTGGCAGTAGGTTTTGGCAGAAAGGTTAGAAACCTTTTTAGTGACCCTGCTTACGCACAGATATTTCCTGCCTGTACTCTCCGAGCGGACAGTAAGGCGGCTGGCCGCTGGAACACAAACAAAGGCGGTGAATATTTTGCTATAGGTGTTGGCGGTGCTGTGACTGGTAAAGGTGCTGACCTTCTTGTTATTGACGATCCGCATTCGGAGCAGGACGCTGCACTGGGTGCATATAATCCAGAGGTATTCGACAAAGTACATGAATGGTATACGTCGGGGCCAAGGCAACGTTTACAGCCCGGTGGAGCCATCATTGTTGTAATGACCCGGTGGTCAAAGCGGGATTTGACAGGGCGTATCATTGATGCTTCCCACAAACGGGAGGGGTCTGACGAGTGGGAGGTTATTGAGCTTCCTGCGATTATGCCTTCAGGTAATCCGTTATGGCCTGAGTATTGGGGCATTGCGGAGTTGGATGCTTTGCGTTCAGAGTTGCCGATTTCAAAATGGTCTGCCCAGTATCAACAGGACCCCACATCTGAGGAAGGGGCTCTCGTTAAACGTGAGTGGTGGAAAGAATGGAAACAGGAAAAGCCTCCAGCGTGTAAATTTATTATTCAAAGCTGGGACACTGCTTTTTTGAAAACCCAGCGCTCTGACTATTCAGCGTGTACAACGTGGGGTGTGTTCTTCAATCAAGACAGTGACACCGATCATATTGTGTTGCTGGATGCTTATAAGGAGCGTCTTGAGTTTCCTGAGCTAAAGAAGCGGGCCTATGATTTCTGGTTAGAGTGGGACCCAGATGCATTTATTGTTGAAGCTAAAGCGTCGGGTACGCCTTTGATTTTTGAATTGAGGCAAATGGGAATTCCGGTTGAGGACTTTACCCCGACAAGGGGCAACGACAAGATATCCCGGGTCAATGCGGTCTCGGATATGTTTGCCACTGGCATGGTATGGGCACCTCCTACACGGTGGGCCGAAGAAGTAATTGAAGAGTTTGCGGCATTTCCATCGGGGGATCACGATGACTTGGTGGATAGCTCGACTCAGGCTTTATTGAGGTTTCGTCGCGGCGGCTTTGTTCGTTCTCCATCAGATGACGATGAAGAATGGTCAGGACTACAGTATACTGAATTTTACTGATACCCAAACAGGTTAGGAATAATTTATGGCGGTTGAAAAAGCTCTTCCCAATATTCCGGGTGAAGAGACTGAAGCTGAAGAAATAAGTCTGTCTATCGTCAACCCTGAAGTGGTTACGCTTGAGAGCGACGACCAAACCGTGGTGCTGGATTTTGAACCTGATGAGGGAGAGGAGATTCCCCATGAAGCAAATCTTGCTGAATATATGGATGACAGTGCGCTTGGCAATCTCACGAGTGATCTCGTGGGTGCGTTTGAAGCTGACAAGGCGTCCCGCAAAGAATGGTCCCACACGTACACCAAAGGTTTAGATCTTCTGGGAATGAAGATTGAGGAACGTTCTATGCCGTGGCCCGGAGCCTGCGGCGTGTTTCATCCTGTGCTGGCGGAATCGGTAATTCGTTTTCAGGCCCAGTCTATTATGGAAACCTTTCCTGCCAAGGGACCTGTGAAAACACAGATCGTTGGAAAGTTAAATGAAGAAAAGGAAAAGCAGGCGGTACGTGTTCAGGACGAAATGAATTATCAGCTTACCGAGGTGATGACAGAGTATCGTTCAGAACATGAGAATATGTTATTCTCTTTGCCTCTGGCTGGCTCAGCCTTTAAAAAGGTTTATTACGATATTGACATGGGGCGTAATTGCTCGATGTTTATTCCGGCAGAAGATCTGGTGGTATCTTATGGAGCACCTGATCTGATGACGTGTCCCCGTTATACGCACGTTATGAAGAAAACCAAAAATGATGTTATCAAGTTACAGCTTGCTGGGTTCTATCGGGACATTGAATTATCGACTCCTAATGTTGAGTATTCCAAAATTCAGGAAACCTATGATCATTTGACGGGCGATCAGCCCAGTATCGAATACGATGAACGTTATACAATTCTGGAATTTCATGTAGATATTGATCTTGCCGGGTTTGAAGATATGCAAGACGGTGAGGAGACTGGCCTTGGTTTGCCTTACGTTGTTAGCATTGACCACTCATCGGGGAAAGTGTTGTCGATTTACCGTAACTGGCAGGTAGATGATATTGATCGCCGTAAGAATATGCACTTTGTCCACTATAAGTATTTACCCGGTTTGGGCTTTTATGGTTTTGGTTTGATTCATTTAATTGGTGGGTTGGCTAAAAGTGCCACATCAATTCTGCGACAACTGGTCGATGCCGGGACTTTGTCTAATCTTCCTGCTGGTCTGAAATCCCGTGGCTTGCGGATTAAAGGAGATGATGCGCCGTTAATGCCCGGGGAGTTTCGTGATGTGGATGTGCCCAGTGGGGCGATCAAGGATAACATTACGTTCCTTCCGTACAAGGAACCATCAACCGTACTGTATCAACTATTAGGAACAATAGTTGAGGAGGGAAGAAAGTTTGCTTCGGTTGCCGATGTGCAGGCGGCAGACATGAATAATCAGGCTCCGGTTGGAACGACGTTGGCTATTATGGAACGGGGTATGAAGGTGATGTCTGCGGTTCAGGCACGGCTTCACGCTTCCATGCGGCAGGAGTTTCGCATATTGTCTTATCTTATTCGCGACAATTTGCCAGCCGAGTATGCTTATGAGTTGGAAGAAAACGCTGTCCGTCCCCAAGATTTTGATGATCGTGTGGATATCATTCCGGTTTCCGATCCCAATGCGACGACGATGTCGCAACGCATTATGCAGTATCAGGCGGCATTGCAACTGGCGGCACAGGCTCCGCAGATGTACGACTTGCCGGAGTTGCACCGACAAATGCTGGAGACAATGGGGCTTGGCGATGTAGACAAGATTGTCCCCAGTGACAAGGACATGAAGCCGGAAGATCCGGTACGCGAGAATATGGATATCATTAACGGTGAACCTGTTCAGGCATTCTCATATCAGGATCATAAGGCTCATATTACAGTTCATACTGCGGCAATTGAAGACCCGAAGATACAGGAGTTGTTGAGCAAGTCACCCATGGCGAAGTCAATTCAGTCCGCAGCAGAAGCACATATCCGCGAACATCTGGCTTTCGAGTATCGCAATGAAATAGAATCACAGATGGGTGTTCCATTGCCATCACCGGATGACCCGATGCCACGCGATGTTGAACACAAGCTTTCATCGTTGATGGCTAAAGCGGCAGAGAAACTTCTTGGCAAGGATCAGGCTGAGGCGCAGCAACAGCAGGCACAACAACAGGCTGAGGACCCTGTCTTGCAACAACAAAAACGTGATCTGGATATTCGTGAAGCAGATGTTAAACGCAAGGCAGAGGCTGACAGGATGCGGGTAGCGGCTGATCTTCAGAAAACAGCGATGCGTGATGCAACGGAACGGGAGCGAATTGATTCTACAGAACGAACTGTGGGCGCTCAGATAGGATCGCGTATGGCCAGTGAGGTTATGGAAGATATGCGTGAAGACGTGAAGACTACAGCACAAGACGCCCGTGAAGGTGCCAAGCTTGGTGTTGAGATTGCCAAACAGATAATGAAGGCTGATGATGTTAAACGTGAAATGTCTGGTAAAAAGGAGAAATAAGTATGGCCAAGGCTTCAAAGGCTAAAGCGCCAGTTAAAAGAGTGCGGGCCCGTAAAAAAGATGGCTCGTTCCAGAAAGACGATCCTTCCACTGCTGATGTTAACGAGGCTTTCATAGAAGTCTTTAGTGTCTCGGCAACAGGTGAATCACCGAAAGCCAAGGAAAAGCCGAAGTTGAATCCAGCCGCGCCACAGCGCACAAGGACGGTTAACGAGTTTGGCGATATTGTTAAGTTATAATGGATGGACAGCATATAGTTGAAGTGGTTCGCAAAAACTTGCGGACTATGATGGATGATGGTGCAGACAACGTCGCTTTAGGCGGTGCTAAAGACTGGGGCGAGTATCAGAGACTTGTCGGCAGGCTTGAAGGTCTGGCCATTGCTGAACGTGAAATTCTTGATGCAGCGCAAAAGTTAATGGCGTCTGAGGAGAGTTGAGCGCAAAGGGAACCGTCACCCCTTTTATTGTGACGTGCATAAGGAGAAAAGCTATGGGTGCGCCTGCAATCAAAAGTGCGGCTGAAGGGGGTCCCACGGAACTTCCTGATCCATGTGGATGGCATATTCTGATTGGTCTTCCCGAGGCCGATGAGAAGACCGATGGAGGAATCATCAAGACTGACGACTACCGTCACGTCGAGCAAGTTGCTTCGGTTGTGGGGTTTGTTATGAAGATGGGTCCTCTGTGTTATAAAGATAAAGACAAGTTCCCCTCCGGGCCTTGGTGCAAGGAGGGAGATTTCGTTTTCATTCCTCCGTTTTCAGGGGTGCGACTGTTCCATAAGAGTGGCATTGAGTTACGTCTGATTAACGATGACACGGTGCAGGCCGTAGTTGACGATCCTAGAGGATGGAGGAGAGCGTGATGGCAGAGACAGCTTTAGAAGTTAGTGAGCCGCAAGTAGAACTGGTTGACCCAGAGATTGAAATTATTGATGACAGGCCACCTGAAGACCGGGTGCCGCCTCGTGATACTGGGGCTTCGAGCCCTGATTGGGATATCCCCGATGATGAGATTGAAGAGTATGGGGGTAAGGTCAAGGATCGGTTAAAAAGATTAAAGTATGAACGGCATGAAGAACGTCGTGCCAAGGAAGCAGCGGAGCGTCTAAGTGAGCAGGCGGTTAAAGATGCTCAGGGTTTGCACAGTGACAAAAGAAAGTTGCTGGATTTAATCGACAAGGGTAACCGTGCTTTGTTTGCAGTGAATCAGGCAAAGAGTGATGTCGAACTCAAGGCTGCTGAAGAGGCCTATCGGAAGGCTTACGAGGCCGGAGATACCGACAGGATTATCGAAGCCCAAAGTCGTTTGACCGAAGTGCAGTATGACAAGAAAAGATTTGAAGAGTTGCGTCCTCAAGAGAGGGATGAACAGGCGCAAGAGGCAATGGAGCCTCTACCTGCGGCAACTCAACAGGCACCGACTATTGATCCCAAGACGGTGGCATGGCTTCAAAAGAATGCTTCTTGGTTTGGCCCCAAGGGCGATGGCAAGCTTACGGGTTATGCCATGGGGGTAGACTCGGAAATTATTAAGGCAGGATATGTACGAGGTTCAGACGCATATTTTGCTGAAGTAGACAGGCAGATGCGAGAAGAGTTCCCGCATCATCCTGCTTTCGGTGGAGCGGAAGAGACCCGTTCATCTGCTCCCCGCAAATCTGTGGTAGCCCCGGCTACCCGTGGAGGGAAGCCTCCAAAGAAAGTATCGTTAACGGGCTCTCAGGTTGATCTCGCCAAGAAACTTGGGTTGACGAATGAGCAATATGCTAAAGAAGTGGCTAAAATTACTGCCGCAAATTAAGGAGTAGGCGCAAATGGGAAAAAGAACACCGACGGCACCACGAGACATGGAGTCAAGGGAGACGGAAACACGAGAAGAATCGTGGACCCCGGCTTCTCTACTCCCAGATCCGGCCCCGCAGGATGGATGGGAGTTTCGTTGGATACGAACAAGTTTTGTTGGACAGTCTGACAACGCAAATGTTTCTAAAGCTTTCCGATCTGGATGGGTGCCATGTAAGGCACAGGATCATCCTGAGATGATGATTTTGTCTGATATTGATTCCCGGTTTGGAAGCGAGGGTAATATTGAAGTTGGAGGGTTGTTATTGTGCAAAATTTCAACCGAGCGGTTGAAGGCTCGTGGTAAATACCAAAAGGAAAAAGCGAACCAAGCACAAGAAGCGATAGACAATATGTTCATGCGGGAGAACGATCCTCGTAGTCCTCTGTTAACACCGGATCGACACACGAGGAAATTTGGAACCGGGGGTAATTAGCCCCCACTGACATAAGGAGAAATTGAATCATGGCTGGTTCAACACAAGCCCCTTATGGGATGATCCAAGTTGCCGTTCTAGGTGATAGTTATAATACGGGTGGTGCTACTCAATACCCGCTCGGATCGAATAACACTAACGCGATTTTTGCGGGTCAACCCGTATGTTTCTCGGACGGTGTTATCATTCCGATCACGGCCACCCCGACGACCACCTACGGCGCTTCGACCACCCCTATTGGGATTGCTTCTGGTTTCCGTTATATTGACGGAAGTACGGGGCAATTAACATTCGCTAACAATCTTGTGGCGAGTGCGATGACGGCAGCGGGACATAGTGACGTTCAAGTGTTCGTCCAAGACAATCCCCGCGCTGTTTTCAAAGTGCAGGCAGATGGCGCAATGGTAGCAACGGATCAAGGAAAGAATTCCGCTCTTACGAATGTTACTGATGTTAATACGCTTGACCTCAGTAAGCAGAGTAAGCTTACCGTTGATGCTGATGCTGCTACAACCGCAACCCTAGCTGTTCGTATTGTTGGGCTGTTTCAAGCACCTAACAATAACTGGACTGATACATACCCCGACGTTCTCGTAACGTGGAATTTTGGTGTGCATCAGTATCAGATGAGCACGTTGGCATAGGAGGCTGAGCAATGGCTGCTATATCACGAGCACAAATGCTGAAGGAGCTGCTTCCCGGCCTTAATGCGTTGTTTGGACTTACTTATGGCGAGTATGCAGATGAGAGTAAGGAGATCTATGAAACAGAGACCTCTGATCGCTCGTTTGAAGAAGAAGTAAAACTCGCTGGGTTTGGACAAGCTCCGGTTAAGAGTGAGGGATCAGCGATCACTTACGATACGGCGAGTGAATCCTTCTCGGTTCGCTACAACATGGAAACGATTGCCATGGGGTTTGCGATTACTGAAGAAGCGATGGAAGACAATCTTTATGATTCTCTTTCGGCCCGCTATACCAAAGCTCTTGCGCGGGCTATGGCTTACACTAAACAGGTGAAGGCCGCTTTCCCGCTTAATCAGGGTTTGCCGACAACCGACAACTATGATTCCGGTGATGGTGTATCTTTGTTTAACACCGCTCACCCGACTATAGCTGGGGGTACTAACCAGAACACCCCGACAACGCAAGTTGACTTGAATGAGACAGCGCTTGAAAATGCTGTGATCACGATAGCTGCTTGGGTTGACGAGCGTGGTCTTTTAATTGCAGCGAAGCCTCGCAAGCTTATTGTCCCGCCGGGCAATATGTTTGTAGCTACCCGGATCTTGGATTCGGAAGGCAAGACGGGTACGGCTGACAATGACATTAACGCCATTAATCACAATGGTACGATTCCAGAAGGGTACAGGGTGAATCACTTCCTTACGGATTCCGATTCATGGTATCTGACGACGGATGTACCGAATGGCATGAAACACTTTGACCGTGTGCCGCTCCAGACTTCTATG
>TARA_R110002020_G_scaffold20374_67_pt1 | contig 11998 bp, 10 predicted proteins | sample TARA_R110002020 | Tara Oceans TARA_R110002020 (sample SAMEA4396489) | marine metagenome | biome: Westerlies Biome; feature: [MES] marine water layer (ENVO:01000295) within the mesopelagic zone...; material: water (ENVO:00002006), including particulate matter (ENVO:01000060) such...
GCAGGAAGGCGGCGATCTCCAGCCCGATGAAGCCGGCGCCGACGACGGCGACCCGGCCGACGTCCGGCGTGCGGGAAAGGATCGCCCGGCAATGGTCGAGGCCGCGCAGCTCCAGCACCGCCGGATCGTCGAGACCCGGCACGGGCGGCCGCCGGTTGCGCGCGCCGGTGGCCAGCGCGAGGTGGGTGTAGGCAAGGCGGGTGCCGTCATCCAGGAGCACGCTTTGCGCCGCCCGGTCGATGCCGGTGACGCCGCGCCCGCGCAGCAGCTCGATGCCGAGCTTCTCGTACAGCGCCTCGGCCTTCAGCAGCAGCGGGCTGGCGCCGTCGCCCTTCAGGAAATCCTTGGAGAGCGGCGGCTTCTGATAGGGGAAATGCGGCTCGTCGCAGACCAGCACGACGCGGCCCTCGTACCCTTCCTTGCGGAGGGCGTGGGCGAGCTCGGCGCCGGCGTGGCCGGCACCCACGATGATCACGGCTTTATTTGACATGGATGCTTCCTAGGCCATGAACGCGAAAATGCGAACCGCATCGCGCCTCTATCGACATAAATTTGCTCCGGCGAACGCGCGGGGCGGCGCCCTCCCCTGACGAGCGCCCAAGGCTGCGGCGCGCGTCCCGGTCAGCGGCCGCCGAGCCATCTCCATCGACCGACGCCTCTGCGCCTGCACCCGCAACCGTGGAGGTGTTCGTCCACCGCAAGGCTCGCACAAGGTCGGTACGGCAGTGTCGATGGCATAGCCTGAGGCGCTGGGAGCAGGTATTCCGCACTCGCGGGGTCGGCCAGGGGATCTGCCGACCGAATGGACGGATCGCCGTCATCTGACGTAATGAGACAGCATCTTCGACACGGTCATGTCGACGGTGAAGGCAACCGAGGATTCCCGCCTTGATCGATGTCGGCATTGTACTCTTCGAGAATATCGGCCTTCTTGCCTTCGTGGCCGTTGCCTACACGATCGTCCCGCGACGCTGGCCGAGGATTCCGCACTCGGCCATGGTCGGGCTCCTCTGCGGTTTCGGCGCCATCCTCGCAATGCTGAAGCCCATTGAGATGGGCAACGGGGTCATCCTCGATACCCGCGGCACGATGATCATGCTGTCGGGCATGTTCGGCGGGCCGATCGGCGCCTTGATCGCGACCCTCATCGGGTCCGCGATGCGCATCTATCTCGGCGGGCTGGGCGTGCCGTCCGGCGTTGCCTGGATTGCGGTGACCGGCCTCGTCAGCTCGATCGGCTACCGCCTCGTGCGCCCCGACGGTGCCCCCCTCACCCAGAAATCCCTCGCGATCTTCGCGCTGCTGACGCCACTCTGCTCGGTCACCGTCCTGCTGCTCCCCTGGACGTACGTGGTCACGTTCGTCACCGAGACCATGCTGCCGCTCAGCATCGCGCAGATCATCGGCATCTACGCCCTCGGAACGATCATGCTGCACGAGGACGAGCGGGTGGCGGCCGAGACCAGGGTCAAGACCCAGGCGGTCACCGACGAGCTGTCGCGTCTGCCCAACCGCCGCGCCTTCTACGCGCGGCTTGCCGAGGAGTGGCAGCGCACCACCCGCTACCAGGTGCCTTTCTGCGTCCTGATGGTGGACATCGATCACTTCAAGGCGGTGAACGACCGGTTCGGACACAAGGTCGGGGACGCCGTGATCGCCCATCTCGGCACCCTCCTGCGCGACTCGTGCCGCACCTCCGACCTCCCCGCCCGCATCGGCGGAGAGGAGTTCGCGATCCTGCTCACCCATACCGACATCCAGGCGGCAACCCTGCTGGCGGAGCGCATCCGCAAGCAGATCGAAGCCTCCGACTGTACGGTGGAGAACCAGCGCATCCCCTACACGGTCAGCGTCGGCGTGAGTTCCAGCGACGATTTCCCGCTGTCCCCGGACGAGATCATGTCGGCCGCCGATTCCGCGCTCTACGAGTCCAAGCGCGGCGGACGGAACCGGGTGTCGCTCGCGTCCGCAGACCTCAACGAGGCGATGCGGGAAGTGAACTGCCAGGTCGCGGTCGTGACCTCCCTCGCCGCGGTCAAGAGCAAGCGGGCGGCGGAAAAGGACACCCCGGCGCCCCGCTGACCCGCTGACCTGCCGGGTATCTCCGCTCCTGCGCCGTTTGCGGCGACCTTCCCCTCTGATCGTTTCCTGCAGGCTCTCGCGGGCGGCCGCGTCGTGCCGGCCGGCCGCAGCCTGCACCCAAAATAGGCTGTGTGCGCGGATTGTGCACATCGTCCTCTATAGGAGTTGACGCCCTTTGCCGGGCAAAATACGCTTCCTATCCGTAGTCCATAAGAGGACTTGAAGAAGGAACCGGGCTCCTTGAGCGACGTGCGCGGCGACAACCCGACACAGGCGGCATCGACTGCCCGAAAGTCGAAGCACCGGCTGATCGCCGAGCAGTTGCTCAGCGAGATCGAGGCCGGCCGCTGGCGCCCCGGCGAGCAGCTTCCGTCGGAGGACCAGCTGGCGACCGAGACGTCGACCAGCCTCGGCACCGTCCAGCGCGCCCTGCGCAACCTGGTGGAAATGGGCGTCGTCGAGCGCCACCATGGCCGCGGCACCTTCGTCTCCGGCGCCCGCGCCCAGGAGCGCCACCTGCGCCATTTCCGCTTCATGGCGGAGGGCGGGACGCAGATCCTGCCGGTCTATTTCAACATCATCGGCATCGAGATCACCCGCGACACCGGTCCCTGGAAGGACTTCCTCCAGGACCCGACCGACACCTTCGTGCGGATTCACCGGCTGGTGTCGGTGAACAAGGAATTCGAGGTCTTCAGCGAGATCTATCTTCAGGAGCACCGGTTCGCCGAACTGGCCGCCATGAAGAAGCCGACGCTGGACGGCGTGTCGATCCGCGACATGCTGGCCGAACGGTTCAACGCCCCCACCCTGAACATCCGCCAGACCATCGTCTGCGAGCCGCTGCCGCCCCGGGTCACCCGGCTGATCCACCAGCCGGCCGGGCAGTACGGCATGGTCTGGACGATCTGCGGCATGAGCTACCGCGACGCCCCGCTCAGCTGGCAGCGCGTGTTCGTGCCGCCGAGCGACCGGGTGCTGGATCTCGGCTCCGCGCCGTTCGCGGACGCCTCCCAGAAGCGCGGCCGATGAGACGGCCGGCGCGACGGTGGATGCGGGCGCTGCTGCCGCCAACTGAGCACGAGAGCGGGCCTCACCGAGCCCGCCGGACAGACGGTCTCCGGTTCGCCGGGGATGTACTCACCTCCAGAAACAAGGAACACACAATGGCGCTTGCACACACCCTTCGCTCCATGCGGGGCATCGGCCTGAAGGCCGCGGGCCTGGCCACTGCCGCCCTGATCACCGCGGCCGCGCCGGCCGCCGCCCAGGACATGCCGGAACTCGAGCTGAAGTTCGGCCACCCCTACAACGAGGAACATCCGCTGGCGAAGGGCGCCCAGATGTTCGCCGACATCATCGCGGAAAAGAGCGACGGCAAGATCACCATCGCGGTGTTCCCGAACTCCACGATCGGCTCGTCGCGCGATCTGGTCGAGGCGATGCAGATCGGCGCCGTCGACTTCGCGCTGGTCCCGACCACCAACGTCGCCAGCTTCTACGCGCCGCTGGACATCTTCTATCTGCCGTTCCTGTTCCGCGACAAGGAACACGCCTACGCGGTCGCCGACGGCCCGGTCGGCCAGAAGCTCTACGCCGACATGCTGGAGAAGATCGGCATCCGCACGCTCGGCATGTACGAGAGCGGTTTCCGCACCATCACCACCCGCGACACCAAGGTGGAGATGCCCGACGACATGAAGGGCATCAAGTTCCGCGTCGTGAACAACCCGCTGAACGTCTCCACCTTCAAGGCGCTCGGCGCCAACCCGACCCCGATGGCGCTGTCTGAGGTCTTCACGGGCCTGCAGCAGGGCACCGTCGACGGCCAGGACAATCCGGTCGGCAACGTGAAGGCCTTCGGCTTCGACAAGGTGCAGAAGAACATCACGCTGTCCCACCACCAGTGGGCCGGCATCATGTTCCTGGCCGACGACAAGATGTGGGCCGAGCTGCCGGACAACGTGAAGGAGCTGTTCGCCGAGACCGCCCTTGAAACCCAGGAGTGGGAGCGCAAGGCGCTGAATGAGCAGGAAGGCGAGTTCCTGGCCGAGATGGAAGCCGGCGGCATGGTCGTGACCCGGCTGACGCCGGAGCAGAGCAAGGCCTTCCAGGACGCCATGGAGCCGGTGTGGAACGAGTACCGCGAGAAGCTCGGCGCCGAGTTCATCCAGAGCGCCGTCGACGCCAAGTAGGCCGACCGCTTCCGAAGACGTCCGCCGCCGGGGCCATCGCGCCGGCGGCGACCGCCCGAGCCATGCCCCCCGCGCCACCAACGCGGCCCGGTCCCCGACCGCAATCGGATCAGATCACGCTTTCCCGACGACGCCTTCAGACCGATTGTGACGGAGATCGACGAACCTCTGGCAAGGACACGGGCTTCATGACGACACCGCCGACCACCATCGACACCGAGGATCAGCTCCGCGAGACCTACGCCGAGCCGCACGAGTTCGTCCGCCTGAAGTGCATCCCGCGCCTGGACGACCATTGCCGCCGCTGGATCGCGCTGTCGCCGTTCATCGTGCTCGCCTCCACCGACGGCGGCGGCCATGTCGACGTCTCGCCGCGCGGCGGCGCGCCGGGCTTCGTGCGGGTGGCCGACGACGCGACGCTGCTGGTCCCCGACATCCCCGGCAACAACCGGCTCGACACGCTGACCAACATTCTGGCCTCTCCCGGCATCGGCACGATCTTCTTCGTGCCGGGCTTCGAGGAAACGCTGCGCGTCAACGGCACCGCCGAGATCGTGCGCGACCCGGAGCTCTGCGCCTCGTTCGCCGATCGCGGCCGCCCCGCCCCGACGGTCGTGCGCATCGCCGTGCGCGAAGTCTATTTCCACTGCTCGAAGTCGCTGAAGCGCTCGGGCATCTGGAACCCGGAAACCTATCCGGACCGCGCCTCCTTCCCCTCGCTGGTGGAAGTGGTCACCGACCAGGTCCGCGCCAACACGCCGGCGGCGGACGCCTCCGACGGGGAGCCCGCAGCGTGAGCCCCGCCCCCGGCCTCCGGCCCTCCTCCTCCCTCACCAAGGTGCGCCCATGACCCTGGTCCGCAAGATCCTCGATGTCAGCGAAATCGTCCTGATGGCGGTGTGCATCGTCATGTTCGCCGTGATGGTGGGGCTAGGCATCGCCACGGTGGTGTTCCGCTTCCTGCTCGACAGCTCGCTGGCCTTCCCGGACGAGCTGATCCGCTACCTGTTCATCTGGCTGATCTTCCTCGGCTCCGCCGTGGCGCTGCGGCGCAACGCCCACGCCGCGATCGGTGTGCTCGTGGAATACCTGCCGACGCTCCTGAAGCGCGCGCTGGTGATGCTGGCCACGCTGGCCAGCGCCTTCTTCTTCATCGTGCTGATCGTCAAGGGCACCGAGCTGACCATGCGCGTCGGCCCGCAGATCTCGCCGGCCCTGGAGGTGTCCATGGCCTGGGTCTACGCCGCGGTGCCGGTCAGCAGCGTCTTCCTGCTCGTCTACACGATCGAGGTCCTCGTCCGGCAGCGCACGGCGCCGTCCGACGAACTGAGCACCATCGGCAACTGAGCGTGCCCGCCAGCCCTTCCGCAAGGACACCCCGCCCATGACCACCGCTGCAGTGTTTCTCGTCCTGCTGGGCCTGATGAGCATCCGCACGTCCATCGCCGTGGCGCTGGGGCTCGCCAGCCTCGTCGGGCTCTGGCTGAGCGGGATCAGCCTGGAGATCGTCGTCCAGCGGATGGTATCCACCAACAACTCGTTCCCGCTGCTGGCGATCCCCTTCTTCATCCTCGCCGGCGAGATCATGTCGACGGGCGGCATGTCACGGCGGCTGGTGGAGTTCGCCGGCGCGCTGGTCGGCCATTTCCGGGGCGGACTGGGCGCCGTCGCCGTGCTGAGCTCCAGCTTCTTCGCCGCGCTGTCCGGCTCCAACGCGGCCACCGTCGCGGCCATCGGCGGCGTCATGAACGAGCCGATGGCGGAGAAGGGCTACCGGCCCTCCTACACCGCGGCAACCATCGCGGCCGCCGGCGTCACCGGCATGATCATCCCGCCGTCGATCCTGCTGATCCTCTACGGCGTCGTCACCGGCGTCTCGATCGCCGACCTGTTCATCGCCGGTGTCGGCCCGGGCATCCTGATCTGCGTCAGCCTGCTCTTCCTCAACTGGTTCCTGGCCAAGCGCGAGGCCATCGAGACCGAGCCCTTCAAGGGCGGCGCGGAGATCTGGCGCACCTTCCGGGCGGCGTTCCGACCGCTGCTGATGCCGGTCATCATCCTGTCGGGCATCTACGGCGGCGTCTTCACCCCGACCGAAGCGGCCGTGGTCGCCGTCGCCTACGGCCTGTTCGTCGGGCTCGCGTTCCGGGAACTGACCCTCGCCGGCCTCTACCGGGCCTTCGGCCGCGCGGTGATCTCGTCAGCGGTGGTCATGTTCATCATGAACGCGGCCGGCGTGTTTGCCTGGCTGATCACCATCAACCAGATCCCCCAGTCGATCTCCGCCTACCTGGCCGCAACGGCGGGCAGCCCGATCATCTACCTGCTGCTCGTCAACGTGTTCCTGCTGTTCGTCGGCTGCCTGATGAACGCCGCCGCCGCGATCGTCATCTTCACCTCCATCCTCTATCCGGCCGCGATGGCGTTCGGGGTCGATCCGGTCCTGTTCGGCATCATCATCGCGGTGAACCTGTCGATCGGAACGGTGACCCCGCCGCTGGGCGTCGACCTGTTCATCGCCTCGGCCATCACCAAGGTGTCGATCGAGCGGATCGTCGTCGCCATCTGGCCCTACATCCTGGTGCTGGTGATCGATCTGCTGCTCATCACCTTCGTGCCGCCCATCTCCACCTTCCTGGTCCGCCTGATCGGCTGACCCCGAACCCGAGCCGCCGCCATCGCGGCGTCTTTCTTGCGTATTTGCTCCGAGGATTGACCGCATGACCGACCGCTGCGCAGCCGAGCCGCAGACCGACCGCCCCTGGGAAGACATGGACAGCGGCGTCATCCGCCACGCCATTCCGACCAGCCAGCTCGGCCGCGCCGAGATCTCGCCGACCGGACGCTTCGAGGCCGGTTCCTTTGCCTCGTTCACGCTGACCTACACCGCCGGTGTCTTCGGCATCGACGATTCCGGCAGCCTGCGCATCTGCTTCCGCTTCGCCTCCGACCAGAGCACCCCGCAGTTCGACGATCCCGCCGGCGCCAACTACTGCATTGTGGAGGCTTCCAACGGCGCGGTGCTGCAGGTGCGCTGGGACCCGAAGGCGAACGTCCGCCCCTGGGACCGCACCCTGTGGATCAAGGTAGTGCGCGGCTATCTGAAGGAGGGCGAGCAGATCACCGTCCGCTTCGGCGTCACCGATCACGGTGGGCCGGGCATGCGCCTCCAGACGTTCTGCGAGGACACCTTCGAGTTCCGCGTGCTCGCCGACCCGATCGCCACCTTCAACTTCCAGCCGCTGCCCGAGCAGCCGATGATCGCCATCGTGCCGGGCAAGCCGGAGCGCTTCGTCGCGGTGATCCCGACGCGCCGCCGGCCGGGGGAAGCGTTCGCGCTGAAGGTGAAGGGCGAGGACCGCTGGGGCAACCCGTCCGACCAGTGCGCCGAGACGTTCGCCGTGGAAGCCACCGGCCCGATCGATGGCCTGCCGGAGACGATCACCCTGACGCCGGGCGCCTTCGCGCTGGAGGTGCCGGGGCTGTCTGTCGCCGAGCCGGGCACCGTTGCCGTCATCCTGCGCGACAGAGACGGCGCGGTCGTCTTCGAGACGAATCCGCTGATCGTAGAGGACACCCCGCTCGTCCATTTCTGGGCCGACCTGCACGGCCAGTCGGAGGAGACCATTGGCACCGGCAGCGCCGAGGCCTACTTCGCGTTCGCCCGCGACCGCGCCTTCGTCGACGCCTGCGGCCACCAGGGCAACGACTTCCAGATCTCCGATGCCTTCTGGGCCGAGCTCAATCGCATCACCGGGCGTTTCGACGAACCCGGCCGGTTCATCGCCCTGCCGGGCTACGAATGGTCCGGCAATACCTCGCTCGGCGGCGACCGCAACGTCTACTTCCCGACCGAGGGCCGCACCATCCGGCGCTCTTCGCACGCCCTCATCGAAGGACGCGACACCGACGGCACCGACTGCACCACCGCGCGCGAGCTGTTCGAGGCGTTCGCCCGCGAAGGCGAGGACGATGTCGTCTGTTTCGCCCATTGCGGCGGCCGCTATGCCGACATCGGCTACGCCCACGACGGGCGTTTCGAGCGCTCCGTCGAGGTGCATTCCTCATGGGGCACCTTCGAGTGGCTGCTGCACGATGCCCTCGACCTCGGCTACCGGGTCGGCGTCGTCACCAACTCCGATGGCCATAAGGGCCGGCCGGGCGCCAGCTACCCGGGCGCCGGCAAGTTCGGCGCGATCGGCGGCCTCTCCTGCTACCTGATGGAAGAGCTGTCGCGCCCCGCGCTGCTCGATGCGCTGCGCAAGCGCCATCACTACGGCACCACAGGCGGCCCCGGTGGCCGCACGATCATCGACCTGAAGGCGACGTTCTCCGCCGCCGGCACGCGCTATCACGACGACCCGGCGCTGTTCCCCGCCTCCGAGGGCCGCTCCGCCACTGATGCGCTCATGGGCGACATCGTCCACCTGCCGGCCGGCGAGGTGGAGCTGTCCGTGTCCGTCGCGTCGAATTCGGCGATCGAGCGCATCGACATCTTCAACGGACGCGAGCTGGTCGAGACCGTGCGGCCCTACGGCGAGGCGGATCTCGGTGCGCGCATCCGGGTGCTGTGGGAGGGAGCGGAGTATCGCGGCCGCTTCCGCGAGGTGATCTGGGACGGCCACGCCCGCTTCGACGGCAACGCCATCGTCGCCGCCGAACCGGTGAACTTCCTCAACCGCGACAAGACGCTGACGCGCGAAGGCAGCGACGCGCTGTCCTGGAAGGCGCTCACAACCGGCAATTTCGGCGGCTTCGACGTTGTGCTGGAGAGCGGGTCGGACGGCGTGCTCACGTTCGAGACGCCGCTGGTGACGTTCGAGCTACCGGTTGCCCACATCGGGCTGAAAGACACGGTGTTCGATGCGTCGGGCGACCTGCCGCGGTTCGTGACCGCGTTCCGGCTGCCGGAAAGCAATCCCCATCGCGGATTCGCCTTCTCGCGGCCGATCACGCTCAAGCCCGCCGGCGACAACCCGATCTACGTACGGGTCACGCAGGAAGATGGTACGCGGGCCTGGACGAGCCCGGTCTACGTCTATCGATAGGAAAAGCGGCCGATCCGCGAGGACCGGCAAATGCCGCGGGTCAGTCGACCTGCGGCTCCGCGGCAGCCCGCGCCGGCACCATCGGCTCGGCGTTGTCGTTGCCGAGGGACATTTCGGCGCGGCTGAGCGCCTTCAAAAGGTCGTGACGCTGGACAGGCTTGCTCAGCAGGCCGAGCGGCTCGGGATCGAACTGGCGGATGGTCTCGATCTGATCGGTGAGCGTGCCGCTCGCGAAGATGCAGCGGACGTCGTACTCGGTCTTCAGGTGCCGGGCGACATCCACGCCGTTGTCGCCGCCGGCAAGCCGCACGTCCATCACCGCCACATCGGGACGGCCGGCAGCAGCTTCTGCAAGCGCTTCGGCCTTGGTGCGGGCAATTCCGACGACTTCATAGCCGGCTTCGACGATCTCGTACTCGAGGTCGTCGGCAACCAGCCACTCGTCTTCAACGATCAGTACACGCATACAAACCTCCCCCTGGCGCCAATTTCGGCCCGAAAAACACGATCGGACCGACAGTCCTGGCTCCAGATGCAGTTCGGTGGGCGACCCACGCACACGCGGCAGGCCGGTGGCACGGATTGCGCTCCAGTGAGGAACAAACGCATCGCCGACGGATTCGTTCCACGAAAATCATCTAAGTCTAATCTGGAAATTATACGTTAATTCTCAAGACCCTGCGCCCGACAGACTGCTTCCCCCGCTCCGGGAAAAGGGGCAATCTCACCACCGGTTTCGGCGCGCCCGGCGGCCGTTCGCGCCGCGGGCGGTTCGCCTATGCCTCGGCCGCCTCCTTCTCAGGCGCGAACGGCAGCTTGGTCATCTCCTGGCGGAACGCCTCGATCAGCAGCTCGGCGGTCTGGCTGAGCGGCCGGCGGGGCGAATAGGCACACACGATCTTGCGGGTGATCGCCGGACGGATCGGGTAGCTGACGAGGGTGCCGGCCCGCAGCGCGCGCTGGGCGGCGATCCGCGGCAGGATGGTGACGAATCGCGTGCCGATGACGAAATCCTCGATCGTGTTGAGTTCGTCGAACTCCATCCGTGGCAGCAGCTGGACGCCTGCGCTCCCCATCGCCGTGTCGATGATCACCCGGAGACCGTGCCGCCGCGACGGGATGACCAGATCCATGGATCCGATGTCGGCGGCCGCGACGGTGCCCGACCCGGCGACCGGCGTATCCGGCGCGGCGATCAGGAACAGCTCCTCCTCGATCATGTCGATGGACGGCAGGTGGGTGCGCCGCTCGGTCAGGTTGATCAGCGCGAAATCGAGCTGACCGCGATTGACCATGTCCAGCAGTTCCACGGTGAAGCCGCCGGTGGCGCGCACGTTCACCTTGGGATACTGCGCGTGGAAGCTGGCAAGGCACGCCGACAGCGCACTGCTGCTGACCGACGCGATCACGCCCACCGCAAGGGAGCCGGAGATCTCGCTGGTGTCGCCGGTCAGCTGCTGGCGGGCGTTCTGGATGTCGCGCAGGATCGGCACGAACAGCCGATAGGCCTGATCGCCGGCATGGGTCGGCGTCATCCCCTTCGGCAGGCGGCGGAACAGCGGCTGGCCGAACTCCTCCTCCAGCTTCGACAACTGCATCGAGACCGCCGGCTGGACCACGTTGAGCCGCCGTGCGGCGCGGGTCACCGAGCGCTCTTCATAGAGCGCGACGAAGTAGTGCATCTGCCGGATTTCCAACGAACGCGGGCCCCACTCATCTCCAGTCGTGATGCGAAATCGCAGCGGCGATTGGTAGGGATGATGGCGCCGCGCGTCCAGAGCGGATCGGCCGCAGGCGTGGCTGGCGCCCGTCTCAGCGGAGGGTGGTGAGAGTGACGATCGCCGCCAGCATGGCGCCCGCGGCCACCAGCACCGGCCAGATGAACGCCGGGTAGCCGAGGAACACGATCGCCAGCAGCCAGATCATCGCCAGGTTGGCCACGAACCACCCGCGCGCGGACGGCGGACCGTGGACGGCGTCCCTCAGCAGCCAGCCGAAGACCGGAACAGCGTAGGCAAGTCGCAGCATGGATGCCTCCAGCAGAGGTGCGGGCCCGCCAGGGCGACCGGGCCCTTTCCCGGATCTATGCGATCGGCGGCGGTTGCCCCATGCGACATAGTTTCGAACCGTCCCTGCGGAGCGCAGCCGATCGCCGCACCGGTCAGGCCGCCGCCGTTTCCTCGGCGTCGGCGATCAGCTCGCGCAGCAGAAGCCGGGTGGCCGGCAGCATCTGCCCGCTCGGACGCCGGACGATGGCCAGCCTGCGGCGCCACTTGCTTTCAGGCAGCGGCAGCGGCCGGATCGACCCCTGCTGTTCTTCCAGCGCGAACAGCGATCGGGTCAGCATCGTCAGGTAGTCGCCGGACAGCACCACCGCCTTGAGCGCCTGGGCGGAGTTGCTGGACATGGTCTCCTTGGGCGGCTCCAGCCCCGCGCGCTGGAACATCGCGCGGAAGCCGTGGCGGTTCACGTTGCCCCTTTCCGGCAGGATCCAGGGGAACAGCGCGAGGTCGGCGACCGTCAGGTCCGGCCGCGCGAACACCGGATGCCCGCTGCGGGCGGCGGCACAGACCTCCTCCTCGCCGAGCGGCGTGACGAGCACGGAGCTGTCGGCGAAATCGGCGGGCTGGCCGACCACGGCGAAATCCACCTCGCCCCGCGTCACCGCGGCGA
>TARA_R110002020_G_scaffold202084_11_pt1 | contig 11996 bp, 12 predicted proteins | sample TARA_R110002020 | Tara Oceans TARA_R110002020 (sample SAMEA4396489) | marine metagenome | biome: Westerlies Biome; feature: [MES] marine water layer (ENVO:01000295) within the mesopelagic zone...; material: water (ENVO:00002006), including particulate matter (ENVO:01000060)...
CTTAGATATTCTGATAAAGGAAAGTATGGAAATGTATCCTTGCTATCAAAAATAAATGAATCAGGAGATACGGCTAATAGAATTAACTACAGTAATCAATGGGGTCCTTTTTCAGTAGGAGCAAGTAAACAATCAGGCAGAGACCCAACAGGCTATATGAAATACAATTTACCTAGCATGCCTGTTGGAAATGCTCAGACCATAAGCGCCAATGCTTTGATTAATCAGAAATTAAATGCTATAGCAGGACTAAAATACAGTTACGACAACCCTAATACTGGATGGTTTGTTGATGCAGGACTAAAATTTAACCCACAAAGAAAACCAGAGGATGAATACTTTAATTTAAAATTTGGTAAGAAATTAATGCCACTTAAATACGACAACTAAACAGCAAACGAGAAACCTTATCAAAAGCAAGAAAAGAGTTTAAACTAATTAAAAGTGGTAAAAGCATGGCAAAGAAAAACGACAAAAGTGCACGACTTTCAAAGACGAAAGAACAAGCACACCAGCATAGGGAGTAGTAATAATACTTACCCTAAAAATAAAAATAAAAAACGCCAATATAAAAAATATCGAAGGCAAGGAAGGTAATCATGGTAGTTAATAAAAGTAGTAAATTAAAACAAAAAAGAGCAAGAAATAAAAAGGGTCAATATTTAGGTGACGATAAATCAACCCCTAATATAAATGAAGCCTATGTCACTGTTAAGCCAAAGGTTAAAAAATCAGTGGCTAAAAAATCAGTGGCTAAAAAATCTATAGTTAAAGAAAACACAGTTAAAAAACCAACTACTCTAAGCGATATAATATTAGTAGTATTGGTTTTAGGTGGGTTATTATTTTTTGCTTATTACGTTGGTGTTGCTGGTTAGTTTAATTACAATTGAAAGTAGTTTATAATGTATAGGTTATGGCTACATTTCCTAAAGACCTACTAAAATACGACTACGAAAAACAAGATTGGAAAACTAATATACCAGAAGATATTTCCCCTCTTTTAAATATAACAGAAGATATTTTCCCTCTTCAGAATCAGGCTCTTCAGAATCAGAAAGATCCACAATTTAAAGGTCCAGGTTTGTTTCCTGGGTTATTTTCTCAAGAAAGAAGGGAAGAAAACAAAGCATTAAGGCAAAAATTTTATCCACAAATAAAAGAAAACTTTGAGCAAGGAAATACAAAAGCTGGATACGAGGCTTTTGTTCAGCTACCATTCAGAGACCAAATGCTTATGTATATGACTCCTGGCTTAGGAAACATAATTGATGCTTATGAGATGAAATATTTCGGTGATTTATCCACAAAGGCTAATATAGAAAAACACAAGAGCGGTGAATGGGATCCAACAGATACACTCTCTCAAGATATGAGTAGCTTGGCTATGGGTTACCCATTTCAGCAGACTTACGGTCCACCCCCCAACCTTTATGGAGCTATGTCCAACTTGGCGGGAGCAAGTTCCCTTATAGGAATTGGTGAAGCTCCATCTTTGTTAAAGGGTGCTGCCCTCTTCGCTGGTCGGAAGACAGGCATACTTCCAACACCTCTTCCACCACATCAGGCACAGGAGATATATGATCAAACCATAGATGCCGTCGGCACTGGTAAAAAGGATGTTCCCACAGGTGGCGGTGGTACAGGTGGCGGTGGTGGAAGAGGAGCAGGAGATGGTGAACCTAGAGCTGGATCCATGCAATTCGACGTAGAAGAAAGAGGCGAAGCCATGTATAACGAACAAGCTAAGAGAGGCTTGAATAAGCATAGTCTTAAAACAACGGGCTATCCTAGTCTAGATCGATACGACGACTCATGGAAATACGACGTAGCAGAAAGAGAGATGTATAAAAATTTAAGAGGATCACGCCTAGCTGTAACTACGCTAGAAAAAGCCATAGAAGAAATGGAAGGGTTTGATAACCCTAATAAAGAATATTCAATGCAGGAAATGTTAAACCTAGCAAGAAAACATGGAGTAGAAGGCACTAGGTCAGGCGTTTATAATCAAAATGTATTAAGCCAAATAGACGAGTTTACTGAAACATTGTCTAAAGTGTCTCCTACAGGGGTAGTTAACCTAAATCAAAAAATAACTAAGCAAGGATTACTAGATTTAATTAATAAACACAACCCTAGATTTTCAGAAACACGTACTACATATTCTGATAATTTTAGAAGTAACTTCTTTAATCCAGATGAACCTTCAGAGATGAGCGGTCATATTTATAGTCCCTTTGTTCCTCATTACTCCCCAGCATTTAATCCTATGGAAGCAATAGAAAGAAGAACGCCAGATTTAACTATAAATTCTCAATTTGCTATTAATTCTCGTTTAGCGGGGGACCCAAGAATAGAGGGTGTACCAGACCAAACTTTTTTACAGAGTGGTCCACACCCTGAAATTGGAAGAGGTTTTCAATACTTTGGTGATGACGTTATGAAAAGCAAAGAATTCTCACTCGGAGAACTTGACAATAATATTTTCCACAATAGGTCTCACATATATAATGACTTTTTTACAAAAGGAGATAGGGTGTTAATAGCCAGTGAAACTCAATCTCCGTACACTTTTACAAAAGATCAAGGTAAAATTATTGACTCAGGTAATTTGAATTTGACTGGGTATGGTGGATGGGTTACTGAAACGTCTAATGAAGTAGTAAATGCAACAGGACAAGTAGATTTTTTTGTATCTAACAAAATATCTTATACGCAACCTAATCCTAGTACCACTCCTATGTATTTAGAACACCCAACTAATACCTTTCTTAGAGATATACAAAATAACTTAGATAATTATGGTAATTTAGCGTTTCCTCAAGTACCCATAAAACAAACAGAAGATATGATTACAACGTTTTTACAAAACTTTCAACCGCAATTAAACCCGTCTAGTAAAATAAATCAATTTAGAAAAATGGGCTCAGACGAAGCAATAGACTTTTTAGAAAACCTAAGTACTACGCTTGATCTTGATATGGGAATAGACCCCTTTGAAACAGGAATAATGGATTTATACAACAAGTCCTTCAAGGACGTACCTAAAGAAAAGTACGTTAAAGCATGGCAAGAATTCTTTGACAATACATACCGAAATTATGAAGAGGTCTACAATAGTCTAGGTGTAAACGGACTACTTGAAACAACTCCTAATGTTTCTGTTAATTTAAGTGGTAGTACTACTAAACGAGAATTTTACAAAAACATTATACAGGATTTTTTCTTAAAAAATCGAGAAAATACTGCTGATTTACACAAATCATTAATTAAAGAGCTACAAGCAGTAAAACCATTTGAAAAAAATATAAAATTACCGATGTTAGACCAATGGTTTAATACAAGTACAAAAGCTTCCATGCAAGATGCAGTACAAAATAACGCAACACATATTCTTTTTCCTAGTAATGGTAAAGCGGTAGCGAGACAGGGCGGAGGGGCAACCGATCTTTTACCAGACAATATTAGAGATTATGGAGATTTTCCTCCTGGTGAGGATCGTCAGTTTGGTTTATTTTTTGAAGACTTTAGTGATGAATGGCAACTAAAACAAAACAATCGTGGTAAACAATATAAAGATCTTAGAATTAAAGCAATAGAACAAGCCAAAAAAGATTACGGTATAGACCTTCCGTTTGAAGAATTCACAGACGACGCAGGTCAAGAGTTTTTGAAAATAAAAATAACACAAGAAATAGCAGACGCATTTAAAGTTTTACGTAAAAATATGGGTGGTGCAGTGTCTAAAGCATTAATGCCACTTAAATATTGAAAAAAGAATTATTAGAACAGCTACCTGAGAATGTTCTTAAGGAACATTTAGAACTCTCCGAACGTCTTGAACAGATTAAGGAGATAGAAATTTCTCAAAACAATTTTTTAGAGTTTGTTAAAGGTCAATGGCCACAATTTATAGGTGGTAATCACCATGCTAAAATGGCAGAGGCTTTTGATCGTATAGCTAACGGTAAAATTAAAAGGCTTATTATTAATATGCCTCCTAGACATACCAAAAGTGAATTTGCTAGTCATTATTTTCCTGCTTATTTAGTGGGGCGTAACCCTAATTTAAAAATACTACAAGCAACCCACACCGCAGACTTAGCAGTTAAGTTTGGTAGAAAAATTCGTGACTTAATGTTAACGGAAGATTTTCAAAGAATTTTTCCTAATGTATTAATAAACCCAGACTCAAAAGCAGCAGGTAAATGGGAAACTCAAGATAAGCGTAATCTTAAATTAAAGGGTGAGTACTATGCAGCTGGTGTTGGTGGTGCGTTAGCGGGAAGGGGAGCTGACCTATTTATTATTGATGACCCCCACAGTGAACAAGACGCAATGAACCCTAAAAGTATGGAAGATACTTATGAGTGGTATACTAGTGGACCACGGCAACGTTTACAGCCAGGAGGAGCTATTGTCATAGTTATGACTCGTTGGAACGTAAATGATTTAACAGGTAAACTTTTAAAAGATGCAGCAAGAGACCCAAAAGCAGATCAATGGGAAATTATAGAACTCCCCGCTATATTACCTAGTGGTAGCCCACTATGGCCAGAGTATTGGTCAAAAGAAGAATTAGATAGTGTATATGCTAGTTTACGTGGCGGACCAAAGTGGCATGCTCAGTATATGCAAAATCCTACCTCTGAAGAGGGGGCACTAATAAAACGTGAGTGGTGGCAAGAGTGGCAAAAAGAAAAACCACCTAGATGTGATTATTTAATACAAAGTTATGATACGGCTTTTTTAAAACGTGAGATGGCGGACTATAGTGCCATTACTACATGGGGGGTATTTTATCCAGAAGGTAGTTTAGGTGAAGAGTTTTATGATGGTACAACACCGCATATAATCTTACTAGAAGCTATAAAGGGTAGATATAGTTTCCCTGAATTGAAAGCCGTAGCTCTTGAACAATACAATGATTGGAAACCAGATGTAACTATTATAGAAGGTAAAGCTAGTGGTATGCCATTAACCCAAGAACTACGCAATTTAGGTATACCTGTTCAAAACTTTACTCCATCTAAAGGAAATGATAAAGTAGCTAGGGTAAATGCAAGTGCACCGTTATTTGAATCAGGGATGGTTTGGGCACCAGATAAAAAATGGGCTCATGAAGTTATAGAAGAATGTGCTATGTTTCCTGCAGGAGATCACGATGATCTAGTTGATTCAACAACTCAAGCTATGTTACGTTTTAGGCAAGGTGGGTTTATAAAACTACCTAGTGATTATGAAGACGAAGAGCTATATCCAAAACGAAAAATAAGTTATTATTAAACAATGGCGATAGAAAAAAATCCTTTAGAAGAATTAATGCAACAACCACAAGTGCCAATAGAAGGAGCACAACCTTTAGAAGTTGAACTTCCAGAAGAAATGAATGTTCAAGGTGAGATGACTAATGCTTTTGAAGTTAATACAAATGGAGAATTAATCCCCCTTTTTCAAGAAGAAGAAACTAATGTAACTGAACATCAAATTAATCTTGCGGAAGTATTAGATTCTTCCTCCCTTAATACACTAGCGTCCGAACTCCTTGATGCATTTGAACAAGATAAAGATTCACGTAAAGATTGGCTAGATGTCTTTACTAAAGGATTAGATTTACTAGGTATAAAAATAGAAGAACGTGAAGAACCTTTTCCTGGAGCCACAGGAGTTAATCATCCTCTTTTAGCAGAAGCTGTAACTCAGTTTCAAGCACAAGCTTATAAAGAGCTTTTACCAGCAGGTGGTCCTATAAAGACTCGAATTATGGGTAATGAAAGCCCAGAGGTTATGTCTCAGAGTCAACGTGTTAAAGAATTTATGAACTATCAAATTACCGAAGTCATGAAAGAATATGATCCTGAGATGGATAGTTTATTATTTTATTTACCTTTGGCTGGGAGTGCCTTTAAAAAAGTTTACTACGATAATTTATTAGGTCGTGCAACTAGTAGATTAGTCAAAGCAGAAGATTTAGTAGTGTCTTATGAAACTACAGACCTTGAAACTAGCCCAAGATTTACCCATGTTATAAGTATGACAGGTAATGATCTTAAAAAATTACAAATGAATGGCACTTATCGCGACATTGAAATAGGCGAAACAGGTATGGATATGGAGTATAACGAAGCAAAAGAGAAAATTGATGAGCTTCAAGGTATGGCACCCCCTGTAACAGACTATAATGAGTACAGTGTATTAGAAGTACACGTAGATTTAGAGCTACCAGACGTTGATACTCAGGGTTTTGCGGTGCCTTATGTAGTAACTATACTAGAAGACCGTAATGAAATTCTTTCAATACGTAGAAATTGGGAACAAAATGACGAAATATATGCTAAAAAAGAGTATTTTGTGCACTATAAGTTCCTTCCAGGGCTTGGTTTTTACGGTTTTGGGCTAATTCACATGATTGGAGGGCTAACTAAGTCGGCTACATCAGTTTTAAGGCAATTAATTGACGCTGGAACGCTAAGTAACCTACCTGCTGGCTTTAAAGCACGTGGATTGCGTGTTCAGGGGGAAGATGAGCCTCTAAGACCAGGAGAATTTAGAGATGTTGACGTTCCAGGAGGTGTAATTCGTGATGCACTGATGCCTTTACCTTATAAAGAGCCTAGTAATGTGTTAGCTCAGCTATTAACCGTAATTATTGATTCTGGAAGACGTTTTGCTTCTATTGCAGACATGCAAGTTGGGGATATTGGCTCTCAACAGCTTCCTGTAGGCACTACCGTAGCTATGTTAGAACGTGGAACTAAGGTTATGAGTGCTATTCATAAACGTTTACACTTTGCTCAAAAGAAAGAGTTTAGATTGTTAGCCAGTATTTTTTCTCGTAGTTTACCCCCTATTTATCCATACGATGTTCCAGGAGCAAGTAGAGAAATAAAACAAACCGATTTTGATGATAAAGTAGATATTATTCCTGTAAGTGACCCTAATATATTTAGTATGGCACAAAGAGTAATGTTAGCTCAACAAGAACTACAAATGGCTCAGTCTGCACCAGAAGTTCACGATTTAAGAGAAGCCTATAAACGTATGTACGAGGCTTTAGAAATTAAAAACATTGATATAATTTTACCGCCAGTTGGAGAAATACCACCACGCGATCCAATAAGCGAACAACAAGCAGCAATGACTGGGCAACCTATTAAAGCGTATGAGTTCCAAAATCATGATGCATATATTCAAGCCCATAGTTCATTTTTACAAAATCCAATGATAGCACAAAATCAAACAGCACAATTGGCTATAAGTGCTAATATACAAGAACATCAAGCTATGCTATATAAACAACAAATAGAGCAAGTATTAGGTCAACAATTACCAGAACTTGGTGCAGAAATTCCACCAGAAGTAATGAACGAATTAGCCTTACTCGCAGCACAAGCCACACAAGTAGTTACAGGTCAAGCTCAAGCAATAGCACAAGCAGAAGCTAACGCACAAGTTGACCCTATAGTAGAACTCAAACAACAAGAAATAGCACAAAAAATGCAGTCAGATGCCTTAAAATCTCAAGTAGATTTAGCTAAAATAGAATCAACGGAAGCTATAGCAGAAATGAAAATAGCTCAGGATAGGGAGGAAACTCTTATAAAAGAAAAAGAGAGTATCCGTAAATCATACACTGAACTTTTAAAAGATGTTAGAAGTTCAGATACAAGTACAAAAGGAGTATAAAATGCCAGGAAAAAATAGAGGTAAAGCCAGTAAAAAAGTTATAGCTGGTAATGCCAATCGTAGACGTGCCAGCTTTGGTGGTGGCGGTAAAGCCAAGAAGAAAAAGAAATGAGGTTAAAATGAAAATGAAAAAAGTTAAATTGCAAAAACCAAAAAGAATTGATTTATCTAAACCAGTTACTGTAGGTCAAATACTTTATAAGAAAGTTTTTGGTATGGGTAAAGTAAAAACTCAAGGCACTGGTAAAGCTACTCAAGGCATAATGCATAACGCTGATTTTAGCGGTAAGGAATAATTGTTTAAAAAATTAAAAAAGCAAATTGCTGAAAGAAAAGAGCAACTTGTACAAACTTTAGCGAGTGGTAGTGTTCAAAATTTTGAAGACTATCAAAAAGTCGTAGGCGAAATAACAGGTTTGTCGTTTACGGAACATTTAATTAGTGACCTGCATAAGGATATAGAAGAATGAAAGAAGTAAAAGCTTTTGGTAAAGGTGGCGAACCAATACCAAACATAGTAGATCGGTTTGAAAAACCAGAAGAAGTCGACCCCCCAAAAGAAGAATTAAAATTTACACCCGATAATGTAGATAAAGATGAATCTTTAAAAGAACAACTTCCTACCCCAACAGGTTACAGATTAATGGTCTTACCTTTCAGTAGAAAGCAAAAGACTAAAGGTGGGTTATACTTAGCTAATGAAACTTTAGAAAAGGAACGTATAGCCACTAATGTAGGTTACGTAGTAGCACTTGGTCCAGATGCTTATACTGATAAGAGTAGATATCCCGCAGGACCTTGGTGTAAAGAAAAAGACTGGGTAATTTTTGGTAGGTACGCAGGAGCACGAATCAAAATTGAGGGTGGCGACTTGCGATTGTTAAACGATGATGATGTATTAGCAGTGATCTCTGATCCTGAAGACGTAATGTCTACCTAATACTAATCACGCAACTATAGGAGTAAAAACATGGCAAAAGAAGCTGTGCAAAAAGTAGAAGAACAGGAAGAGTTAACAGAAGTTGAACTTCCTGAGTCTGAAGAAGATAAAGAAGAGGATACTATAGAAATAGTAGACGAATCTAAAGAAGAAAAGAAACAAGAATCTAAAGAAAAGTCTGAGGATACATCTGAGGAAATTGAAGATTATAGCGAAGCTGTTAAAAAACGTATAGCTAAACTAACTTATAAAGTTAGAGAATCAGAAAGACGTGAACTGGCAGCAGTTGATTATGCTAAGTCAATTCAAGATGAATTGAATAAAACTAAAAACAAGCTTTCAAAAACAGATCAAAACCTATATGATGAATATAAAGGTAGAGTTACTTCTGAACTGAAGTCTGCTCAAGACCAATATAGAAAGGCTTATGAAAGTGGAGATACAGAATCCCTTTTAAAAGCTCAAACTGACTTAGCCAAGTTGGCGGTCGAAGAAGAAAGTATTAGTCGAGTTAGATCAAGGAAATCAGAAGAACAAGTAAAACCTGTAGAAGAAGTAAATGTTGAAGAAAATGTTCAACAAAATATTGCTCCTCAGGTAAAACCAGATCCTAAAGCTCAAGAATGGGCTGGTAAAAATGACTGGTTTGGTTCCGACTTGGCAATGACTACTACTGCTTTTGCTTTTCACAGGCAGTTAGTAGAGCAAGAAGGTTTTGATCCTACTTCTGATGAATATTATGCAGAAGTGGATAAAAGAATGGCGGAGTCTTTTCCTCACAAATTAGGAACGACTTCAACAAACAGTGTGAACGAGGTTGTAGCAGGTTCAAGTAGAGGATCTACAACTGCAAGAACACGGTCACGTAGAAAAGTACAACTCACACCGAGTCAAGTAGCGATAGCAAAAAGATTAGGTGTGCCACTAGAAGAATATGCTAAGCATGTTAAGGAGTAAAAAATGGTAGAAGAAAAAAATACTACTGCAACGGATCGCTCTCCCCGATCTGCGGAAAGTCGAGAAAAGAAAACTCGATTAAAACCATGGAGTCCACCGTCTTTATTAGACGCACCCACTCCACCAGAGGGCTATGTATACAGATGGATACGTGAATCAATGGTGGGACAACAAGATCAAGCGAATATGTCTAAACGTCTTCGTGAAGGATGGGAGCCAGTAATGGCAAAATCTCACCCTGATTTTGAAGCCCCTTCGATTGAGGATGGTAAACATGCTGGTGTCATAGGAGTTGGTGGCTTAATCCTCGCTAAGATGCCCATAGAAACGGTAGAGCAACGTAGAGCATATTATGCTAAAGTTGCTAATGACCAAATGGAAGCAGTGGACAACAATCTTATGCGAGAGAGTAACCCAGTTATGCCTATTGAGAAACCTAATAGACAAAGCAACGTTACTTTTGGAAGCGGAGGTTCTAAAAATTAATTTTTAGGGCTTAATTGAAATTTTTTATATTAATTAAAGGTGATATAAATGGCTAATGTAAATGATCCTAACGGATTTACACCGTCATACCATTTGACAGGTGGCACAATTAGACCTTCAGAATTTCCAATCGCGAGTGGAGCTACAGGTGATATTTTTTCAGGAGATGTAGTAAAACTTGCTAGCGGATTGGTTCTTCAAGGTGGTGCCAGCGATGCTCCTCTTGGTGTGTTCTACGGTGTACAATACACAAAAACAGATGGTGAAGTAGTTTTTTCCAGAAAATGGCCAACTACTCAAACCACATTGGGGTCTGCGAATGCTAAAGCATACGTATTTTCTGATCCAGACATTGTTTATGAAGCACAGTACACAGGTACTCCTTCACAAACTGATGTCGGAAAAGTACATACTATCTCTACAACCGCAGGTGATACTAACAACAACCGTTCGAAAGAAGGTGTGACTACAACTACCGCTAGTGGTATAGCTAAACAAGTTGGATGGGTCGATAGACCTGATAACTCTGTTGCGCAATATGCTAGAGGGTACTTCATATTCCCAGCTTCGACTTTCGGTAATGACTAAGGGTGATATAAATGGCAATAAATAGAGCACAATTAGTAAAGGAACTCGAGCCAGGACTGAACGCACTTTTTGGTCTCGAGTATGATCGTTACGAAAACGAACATGCGGAAATTTTCGATTCGGAAAACTCTGACAGAGCTTTTGAAGAAGAAGTGATGTTATCAGGATTTGCACAGGCTCCAGTAAAAGGAGAAGGTGCTGCAGTTTCCTATGATACAGCACAAGAAACTTTCACTGCTCGTTACACACATGAAACAGTAGCGTTAGCTTTTGCATTGACAGAAGAAGCTATAGAGGACAATCTCTACGATAGCTTATCTTCTAGATACACAAAGGCTTTAGCACGTTCCATGGCTAACACTAAACAAGTGAAAGCTGCAAATGTACTTAATAATGGCTTTTCATCCTCCTATCCAGGAGGAGATGGTAAAGCTCTCATGACAACTGACCACCCAACTTTAACAGCTGGCGATCAGTCAAATGAACCGAGTACTGCTGCTGATTTGAATGAAACTTCCTTAGAAAATGGTCTAATTGATATCTCATCTTTTAAAGATGAAAGAGGTATCAAAGTAAATGTACAAGCTAGAAAATTGATTGTACCACCTCAGTTACAATTTGTTGCTGAGAGAATACTTCAATCTCCAGGAAGAGTTAGTACTTCAGATAATGACATTAACGCAGTAAAAAATATGGGTATGTTCCCAGAAGGTTACGTTGTTAATCATTATCTAACTGATACAGATGCATTCTTTATCAAAACTGACGCTCCTAATGGCATGAAACATTTCGTTAGAGCAGCCATGTCAACAGGCATGGAAGGCGATTTCGAAACAGGAAACGTTAGATACAAAGCTAGAGAAAGATACAGTTTCGGCTGGTCTGACTGGCGTGGTGTTTATGGTTCTCCAGGAGCTTAATTCCTTTCGAGGTAGGCATTAATTCGTCAAGGATTAATTCTAATAAGGGGAGCTATACGCTCCCCTTTCTTTTTTGTTTTTAATAATATAGAATGAAAGTCTAGGATAAATTAACTTGTTCTATCGACTGACCTAGCAGACAGAGCCGAGACGATAGAACTTATTTCCCAGGAGGAAATTATGGCAAATTCAAGTTTTAGCGGACCAGTTCGCTCACAAAACGGTTTTATAACTTATAGAGTAAATTCTACAACAGGTACTGAAACTACATACGGAACTAGAGAAGGAGGCACATACCAAATTGGCGGTACAACTGGTACTAGCTCAATATTAGGTTTTGCGCCTACAGACTTTTTTACAGGTAAAGGTTCAAGTCCTGATTCTGTAATTAACCCTTTCGCAAGTGGAACAACTTCAGT
>TARA_R110002020_G_scaffold170927_2_pt1 | contig 11993 bp, 2 predicted proteins | sample TARA_R110002020 | Tara Oceans TARA_R110002020 (sample SAMEA4396489) | marine metagenome | biome: Westerlies Biome; feature: [MES] marine water layer (ENVO:01000295) within the mesopelagic zone...; material: water (ENVO:00002006), including particulate matter (ENVO:01000060) such...
ATTGGTGGTACAGTAGGGGGTTTCGTGGATTCGTTGCCGGGAATGGCTGTGGGTGGAATAGCAAGGGGGCCGACAAGTGGATACCCTATGGCTTTGCACGGAACAGAAGCAGTAGTGCCGCTACCCGATGGCCGTACAATACCTGTTGCTATACAAGGAGGGGGTGTTGGCGCAACTGAGAATGTGACTTTCAATATCAATGTAAGCGGTGGTGGCGACCCCGAGAAGATAGCAAGAGCAGTAAGCCGAGAGGTTCAGCGGGCATTTAGAACAAGGTCGCGTTCGGGCGGATATGGAAGGGGAATCTGATGCCTAAGATACAATTATTGCGCCGAAATAATAGCGTAATTGAATTAGATGCCGAAACTATCACATTTGGACTTAATCGCATAGTTATCCATTATCCCATTCCAATTCTTGCAACCCGAATGGGTCTTGATCTAAATCAGACGGATTTTGAAATTGTAATTGAGGGGATATTGGTTGATGATGAAGAGGCATCAAGTGGAGTGGGGGCTGCATTTTCTATGGATTTATCACGCGCAGGTGGAACGACACTTGCACCGACATGGTATAGTCAATATGCAAGTATTAGTGCATTGAAGACCGATTTAGACGGTGTGGAAATAACTTTCTCGACGAGGGGACAGATTAATGCAGGTCTTGGTGAAGACATTACTATTCAATTGAAGAATGGTTCTGCTTCATCCAGCGGCACAACAAACCGGATTATTGGTATCAATATCTCAAGTGCAGCATCCACAGATGCAATTGCCGATACCATTGCATCTGCCCTTAACTCTGCAAGCGGCATTAAAGTGGATACTGTTAGCAAGGCATTCACCGACATACTTACTGTATCTCAAAGTGAAGGGATAATGCGCTCATTATCACAAGATCTTCAAGGTGGTTCAGGATATGATGGTGAGATGATTACCATTCGTAATGTTCATACTGGAACAAAAGGCAACTCAACAGTAAGAGTGTCAAAAGATAATATCGGTTCGACATGGGATAATCAATTCCTTGTGAATAAAATGAAAGGAGGTCAGGCCAGTCAGAGGATGACTATGGAAGATAAGGTTCAGGATTTGCTAAATATGGCTAATATGAGTGCAGGGGGCGCATTAATCTCTCCGGATATTCTAACGGGCTCTGTTGTTGATTTGCCGAATAGCGTATCTTCATTGGACACATCTCGGTTTCTTAGAATAGAAGATAGTCCAGCAATAGGAAAATATGTAGTCGGTATTAGAGTGCCTTACGAATCGCTCGCTTCATCGACAACAGGTAATCGAGTATTACGTCAATTTCTTCTTCCCGCAGGGCCGGGAACTGATTTTCCTGCATCTTTGAATAATTATTCATACGACCCCAAAACCACTATTGATAATGAAACTGTTAGGCCAAATCCGTTTCTTGAACAAGGCGTGGCTATTCCTGCAATAATCAAATCCTTCGGCAACATTTCATACAATGCGGGTGAAGGTTTTTGGTCGTATCAATTAACAATGACCGCCGTTGAACAATTGGTGGGTCTATGATATGGGATTAATCAAATTTCATGGTAGGGCTTTACGGCTCAATGGATTTACGGATGGATTAGTAGTCCCAACCGGAAAATACCGAGAGTCCGGTATCGATTTGAGAGAAGCAGCATTTGCTGCTACTGTGAAGATGACCAAGAGCCATGCTACCAAAATAGGTAGGAAGCACATCGAGAATAAATCAAACCCTCTTAATGCTCTAAGGGGTGCATTTACGATTGATGCATACATTATTCCCGACTATGGGGGTGTGATTGTCGAGAAAGAAGGTTCGTTCAGACTGAAATACGGCGAGCCTTTTGGAAACGGAAAATTGGTATTTGAAGTGCATACTAATGATAGAGGGTATGTAGCAGGAACATCATATGATATTCCTGTTAAGATAGAAAGCAATTCCGGCCTATATTCGTCATCAAGCAATGCTCATCGACCACAAGATTTCACCGTAGGGGAACAGGGATTGGTTCTCATTACCGCCCAATATACTCAGAAAGAACTTCGATGCTTCATCAATGGAGATTTAGTCTGTGAGGCAAACCTTGCAGGGGAAGGTGGATTCCTTGCCGATTCTTCATCGGATATTTTCATTGGCGGTAAAGGTGGAGAATTTAGAGGACTCATAGAGAGCGTGAGAATTACAAATGGTGTTGAAAATCCTGTACTTCAACCGCTCATTAGTACAAAGAATACTTTTGGGCTATGGGATTTCAATGATGAATATGAAGTCCCGGAAGTGTATTTCTTCGATGATCGGGGGGGGTCATCAGGTTCTCAAAGTCTTGATTCCGCCGATCGACAAGGAACTCCATTGCAAGGGAGAGATGGCGCAGGTAACCATGATGGATTGTTGGATATTCCGATGGTAGCCATTGGGTATAATTTCGCTTCGGGTTCTTTCAAAGTCAGAGATTATCCTGCAAATCCCGGTAGTGTTACTGATTCATACTCTGCTTTGGAGAAATTAGCCGCTTTGACTCAAGGCATAGAATTAGAGGAAGTTAGAAATCAGACATGGTATTCTTCGACCCTTGATCTCACAGCGGATGCTTATCTCACAGGAGTGAATGCTACGGTTCTCAACGCTGTTATCAATCATTCAGGAACCAGCCCTGTAACTGGGATAATTACACCCCCCGATACAGAGAAAGTGCGATTTGATAATAATTCGGTTGTTTCTGCTTCCACCACCTCGACACTAAATCCGTCTGTTAATCAGATAGAGAGAGTCCGTATAACGGGATTAGATTTTGCAAATGGAGAAATTGACTATACTTCTATTCATTTGGCTAATGATACCTCAACCGCTGATAATCTTCCAGTTACTCAGGGGCGATTATTCACTCATACAGACAATACCCCTGTATGGTTCACTATTGGAAAAGCAGACTTGTTGATTGATGGCGGGACTAATACAATCGCTGGTTCTGCGGTAAGAACAAGGAACAAGGATACATTCACATTAGCCCTATTCACTCAAGGGCAGCGTTTTTCGGATTCTTCGGGATACAAAAATGATGCTTATTTCTTCTCCACACAAAGCCGAAGCACCACATCAACTGATGCGAACACTCTCTATGATTCTTCAGCAACATATGCAGGAATGGGTGCTGTAACAGCATATACTCTGTATGAGGGTGATTTCTTTCTCAAAATGATGCCGATCCCTGATTCTCAAAGAGTAAAGCAGACTATACAAGGTATTGCTAATACTTTCTATTATGAAGCAGATGATATGAATATACAGTCATTAGTATCTGAGAATGAAAAGGTCAGAGTAACAGAACCGGCTTATCATGGTGAAATCACCAAAATAATCAACAAGACTCTTTCAGTGGGGGCTGCGGAATCCGGCGGCTCAAATGTGTTTAATCGCATAGTGGTTGAGCATGGAGTGGGTCATTATGAATCGGGGAATTCGTATAATGTATTTGCATCAACAAGAGATGAGATAGTCGCAATTGCTGTTTCCGACCCAAAACCATTCATGTTGAAGGGGCTCGATGCAGAACATACAGCCGAGTTTTCAGGGGGGGTTCCAACCAATGATAATTATATTCGACACCTAACGCCCGAAGATAAGCCCCGTATAGCCACGATAGACTCGCCTCAATTGCTAATCGATAACGGCGGGCCGAAGAAAGTGCTTGTCTATTACGATGCAATAGACCTGACCGGAGAGGTAATTGCAGGAACAAGTCTTGCCAATGGAGATGTAAGCGGTGCATCGGGCACGAGATTTAGGAAAGATCATGCGACAGGAAATGCGGCCTATTTGGTGGTACGTAAGACCCTCCCTGCGGGTAGTGCGCTCTTTGGGTCAAGAACGCTCTCAGATTGGCTTAGACGGCCTTATGCGGGCAATCAAACAGATACATCAGCCATTGCTTTAACAATCAATGCACCCGGCGGATTAGTAGCCTTACCTACAAAGTCGTTTAATGACAAGCCCGCATCTCATACTCTCCGCTCTAATCCAACGGGAGATATTACCCCTTCGCCTTTCATCAATATAGAAAATACCGTATATTCGGTAGGAACCGGAATTGGAGGCTATGGGCGACCAAGAGCGATACCAAGCACTAACACGCCGGACAAAACGAGCAATGCCGATTACCATGTGTTGTATATCATGAATGCAGCAGGGACTAAACGCACATCCCATACCTCTTCCAAGATAGCCCCACCCTCATTTCGACGAAGCAATCTATGCGGATATGATGTCATAGATAACGAATTGCTTACAACAGGAAATATGGTGTTGGTTCATCCTTCAAATCGAGGGCGGTATGAGTCATTAAGTGATGTCGCAACTTTAGACAAATCACCGCATGATGCGGCGTTGGCTACTGTGGAAAAGACACTCATGCGCGGAAGAATCGAGGAAATTACTCCTGAAATGGGTGGCGACACCGAATCAAAGGTGACTATACGAGGGCGTTCATTGCTTATGGATTTGATTGACCACCGTTCTGATAGAGATTTCAATTTGGGGCAAGGTTCACCCGTCAAAGAGATAGGAGACATGGGGACTCCAACTGTATCCATAACTTTGGGGGGATTGGGTCAGGGTGGAATCGACATACAGCCTCTATACGCCGAACATCCCTTTATGCCCGGTTGGAAAGATAAAATTGTAGGAACGGGTAATGCTTCTGTTCGGAATGATAAACAGGCTTCAACATATTATGCTTCGACACGCGCTTTGACTGAAATTCCATTATTCCCTTCTATGTTCTTTGATGTTAATTCGCGGCTATCTGCTGATAATGATGCAAGAACACCTTTGCCTTCCACTCATGCATTCAAAATGACCGTTGATTGCACTATGGCGATTAACAGGCCGGAAATGCGCTCAAACGAATCACGATTCCTTGTTGATTGGGGGCAGAATAGTCCGGTTGCGTCTATTGAGGTGACCGATCAGATGTATGATTGGATTGCTGAAGAAGATACAGCGAAGCGTTGGCTAATCAGATGTCAGCGGCCATCAGTTCAGGCTGTTGTAGCAACAACCGCATACAACACAAGCACAGGGGTGCTTACAGTTGATGATGCTTCGGCGTTTCTGAAAACTAATGGAGAAAGGGGATTAACGGCTAATTGTGCAGACAATTTCTATGTCACTATTGGAGAAGGTGTATTGAATAGTGGATATGGATTAGTCGCCAAAGCATCATACACCAACGGTACAAGCCTTACATTAGATACATCACACATATGGAATCCACTTGATACCGCCTCAGTAGTAACTGTTGCCAATACTACCATAGATTTGGGAATGACAGTCACACTTGGAGGATATGTAGTCATAGGTGGTGCGAATGAACCAACAGAATCGCCTATCATTTATGATTATGTTGATTCAACCATAGGTGCGGCTGACGACCCATCTTTGACTGGTTATGGCCCAACACTTATTTCAGACTTAGCAACCGCAATTCGTAATCTGGTGGGATTGAATACTGATGCTGTGCATGTTGACCCAAACAATGCAAATCGATTCTATATTCTCGATGGGCCAAATATGGATGCATTTGAATGGGATCCACTTGAAACTCATGAAGCATCAAACGACCGCAGAAGTGTCCATCCTGTGATATGTAGGACGAATGCTCTTGCAGCAAAGGGTAAGAAATTAAACGGAACTGCATTAGAATATGTTCGACCGTTGGATTTGAAATTTGACGAGATTGCCTTGAAAATGGGTGATTTTGAGGGCTGCGTCAATGAAGTCATACGGAGAATAAATATGGCAGGTCACCCTCAAGCCAAGAATAGCAACGGAGGTAGTGCTTTCGACCCCCCTCCATTATTCCCTCTTGTTGCCACCAATAACGATACTGGGACTCACATGGGGTATGTTAGGGCTTTTCCCGGTTCGACCACAGAGAGCAGAGAGGGCGAAAGTGGTATTTCAATTGTAATTCATAGCACCGTTCCCGGCGCAACAGGTCGTAATTTCAATATCCGTTTGAGTAACAATACACCATACGCCTACAAACCTGTCCAAGTAGTAGGTTATGGGGGGCTGCTCTCCACTAATAGCAGGTTATACCAACCAAACTCATTCCCTGCACCCATGCCAATAGGGGCGGATGGCGAGACCTTTGTTCCAATATCGACATTCAGGGGCGCACCATCCGGTTCTGCATTAGATTCAGAAGGGAGTGTTAGATCATACGATGGATTAGGTAATTCATTCAAAGTCACTACAATGGGAACAACAACCCCTACCGTAGCAAAGGCCATAACAACAGGCAATGTAGGCTCTGAAACTCTTAGTGCGGCAAATACAACGCTAACGATACCAACACAGGCGAATTATTATTCAAATGGAGCGACTAAGATAGATCAATTGGCTGTAAGTACCAAAACGGAAGATTATCTGAAAAGAGTTGTGACTTCTTTTGGGGGGAAGCGAAATGGAATCTTGAGAGTAAAGGATATGTTAGCGGACTTTGTAAGCATCACTCAACATCAAGATTCGGTGTTGGTAGGGACTAATTGTTTCTTCATTCGGGACATTACACCACGCGACAACATGACTGATTTTATGGAAGCCTTGTATGATGATGGAGCAGATGGCACAGGGATAAGTGGAGTTGAAGTCGAATTGATTTATCCGGGCACAGATTCAGAAGGCATCCTCTTCTTTGGCGGCGGACACACCGGAGTGACCTTTGACATAAGCGACGGAACTGCGAATGATTACAGCAACGATTATCGGCACTATTATTCTAAAGGCCCGACAGGTTTTGCAGGATTCCAAAATCTGCATGAAGTGAGTACAGCAGCAGCGGTTCTCGATTTCACCCACATAACTAACAATGATACAATCAACGATAATACCATGCAAGGGATACATCACAAAATGCGCGTTAATTCAAGCGGAGAGGTTGAGAACAACGCTTTAGCATATCTTCGCTTGAATACTGATCTCACTTCCACATCAAACAGCGGCTCAACGATTGATCAGGCCATATTAATCAATGAAGATTTGTATGATTCGGCCACATACACTACCATCGCCGCACAAAACAAACCCTTCGCCTACACAAGCGCAGGGCCGGATAAAGGAGTTGATGCAACAGCGGGAGCAACCGGATTCAAAGGGATGCAAACAATTGCTCTGAGTTATTGGGATGGTGATAACGAGGCCACAGTCAAAAAATATGGCCCTATGTCAGAATTCAAAGGAGAAGGAGATTATTCCATCAGCGTTTGGTTTAGGCCATCAGAAACAAGTTTCCCTAATGATACAAAAGCAGCATCAGGGCCGCTTGTTTGTGGAGTTGATAGTAGTGAACGACCATGGGGGTTGTATCTCTTAGGTAAAGCCTCAATCCATAGTGCAGATTGGCAACAGATTGGTTTTGCATTCTCATATATGAAGTCAAATGGGGATATACAGACAATACATAATGATGTTGCAGACGGAGGTATTAGGATTCAAAAAGATACATGGACTAATATCATTGTAAGTAAATTAGGAGATGTAATCAAAATTCGTTGTGGGAATACGAGTAGCGATGGCTCAAGTAACGGGGCGTTACGTTTTGGAACTTCAGCGAACGGTTCTGCTGATGTGACAACTATGATTGACTTACTGAGTGGAACTGACGGTTCTCAAGCCCGCAGCGTCATAACGAATACTTCGGGTTTACAAGCCCCCGCTATGCAGCCTGATTGGTGTTGGAATGGAAATCCCATAGGGGGTTCTGATTACGAAGATTTGGCCGGAGCGACAGTTATTGGATTGGCGACGCAATTGAATATGGCTACTTGGAAAAGCGCATCGCCTGACCCGTATCAGATTTACGATACGGAAGGAGGGCAGGGGAGTGCTATTGATCTCGTTTGTGGGACATACGATGGCTCAAACGCATATACACGGTCAATTGCTCAGACTCAGAATCAATGGTTATGGAACACCTATCTTTCAGAAGTCGCTATATTCGACCACGCATTGAGTGTGGCGGAGATGGATGAGATATTTGCAGCAAGGGCGGTGTGGTAATGGCCGTTCATAATAAACAGATATATCCCGCCAAAAAGCAACCAATGGGTGAAGATGCATCTGCAACTGTTGGTTACCCCGCAAGTGGGTTCTTCGCTATGCATATCACTTACCCCGATACCGAATACGCAGACGCGGTTGAAGATTGGGAATACGGCACAAATACAAACGACCAATGGAAACAGGGTCTTACGGTTATTGTGAAAACGCCATTGGCAACTGTATCTGCTCCTTCCGAGGCTACAAATGTTATCATAGTCGATTTGAAACAAGCAGCAGATAATGATGGGCACAGCAAAACATACAATCTCGGAACGGAAGAAGCCGCACGACTAATCGCAGCGACAATAAACAGCCGTAGGGTAAAACAGATTGGAGAACGAAACGGGTCTCGGTACCTGCGAGCAAGATATGTCCGAATGTCAGGCAAACCGACACATACAGGAATTGCCCCTGACGCAATCAACGCTACTACTCTCCGTGTAAAGTGGGATGGGGCATTCAAGAATGGTTATCCATCAGATATGCCAAAATCAGGTACGATTACACTAACTGATGCAAATGAATCAGTAGCCCTCACCTACACCAACATAACGCCTGTTCGTTTTGGGTCAAAGAAATATCTCAACGTATCACACGACCAATCAGCCTTTGCTGATTTTACAATTAGTGGTAGTTTAACGAGTTTAGTCGGTCAAATCAATTCAAGTTTCCCTCATCGGCTGTTTAACAATGTAAGCGGATCTTCAGGGAATGCAACAATAAGCGTAGCGGGAGAGCCTGCAAAGCATACTGTTGTTATTTCATGGGAGAACAACACACCTGTTTCAGCGGGCGGATATTGGAGCCCCGCAAATGGCGGGCCTGTAATTCACGGCTTAGGCGCATCCGTTCCTACTTGGTATCTAACTGCAAAACCGATGGACGGCGGCAACATGGGGATTCCAGCAACTAATTATGACTCAAGAGGGTCAACCGCAGCCGCCCATACCACAGGTCATGGTTATGTGCGATTCAGCATCGAGGGGCTCAATTCATGCAATATGGCTGATATGCCCCCCCCCGACTATACTGTTACATCGCCTGCTCTATCTGGTATCACCAAAGTTGATTCCGATACTACCGATTCAGGAAGCACGGGCACAATCAAACTTGCAGAATTAGAATATGGGGCTACGCTAAATGCATCCGCAGGAGATATGTTCCACCTTAGCAACGGATATAGGGCGACAGCAACGGCGAATTCAACGAATATGGTTGCAGATTCTCGCAACGATTTGACTAATATCACATATGGTACTAACTTCAAGACCGCCGGAGTTCAAGGAGAACATGATTCACAGACTTCAGTGAATCTCCCTCGACCCATATTCTCATCAAAGACCCTCAATACTTCACGAGTTACGGGGCTTCAAATTAGCAATGAATATATGGTGTTTGAGGATATTGAGACTACTGACGACCAAGGGAACGCATTAGTTTTGACCGGCGGTTCTCCATTAGGTGTTGTAATCAAGGATTTTACAGTTCAGAATACACGAGAGGATGCGACAACAGGGGAAGAAATGACCGGCCCATCCACCACAGATGGAAAATTAACGCCTAATTTGCAAATACAATTACCCAATCCCGATGAAATACCGGGTGAGATATTCGTTAGAAGTTCTCATGACCGTGTTCAGGCGTGGTCTAACATGACTTGGGGGCTTGGGGGTCTATCGCCCCCTGACCCTCGTTCCAGCGGCATTTTAGAGGCATCAGGGGGGGCTTCTCAGTTTGATACACATGACCGCATGCTGATTTTCCATTGTAAGAGGCTATTGCACCCTGATTTAACGACGAAACAGGGCTTGACCCCACACACCCCCGCCGGAGCCGTTCCAAGCGGCTCAACGCGCCTCTATGCAGCCCATAGGATAACCGATCATGCAGAGAGGGGTTCAATTCTCACTCAAACTAACAATGGAACTGCCACAGGATACCCTTACCCCCACCATAGAATTAGATTTGCGCGGCAGGGGCACTCTTTCGTCACTCCTATGTTGCACAGAGGCACACCTGCGGCCATGAGAAGGCAACTCCATAGAAGCCACGGTTCTGCGTATTCCTTGCTTTTTGAAGCAGAAAGCGAGCATAAGCATCATGGCTTTGGTTCCGGAAAGACTGATTCCACGACATTATTTGATTTGGATACTATTGAGGTAAAGGATGAATCGGGGTATGAAGCAAACGGTTCATTCTCATCAGATGGGCTCGTATTGACTGAAAATGCCGGTTTTAGACTCCCTGATGCGAGGGCAAGCAACAGCAATAACACCCCCATAACGGACTTAGACTACCTTGTAGCACCCGGTCAAGAGCATACAGACACCATAGGCGCGGGACATCTCGTAAGAAGGGGGGCTGTTAGCCGCACAATTTCCACTTCTTCGGGCCCAACACGGCTCACTTTGGCCTCTGCTTTGACGGGTGGGAGCCGGTATAACACCGCCAGCGAAATTATGACGAACGGAATGATGATTGGAGACTATACACTCTCCGCAGGTCGCCCAATTCCGCCAATTATCTCCAAAGGAAGCAGCGATTATTTCGTTTCCGGATTAGAAGAAGGGGTTGCAGTACCCCGTTCAGGTACAGAAATTGCAACGGTACCCCCTCTTCTGTGCCACGACCCCGAATATCTCAATTTAGCGGGGGTTGTACCGAACGGGGGGGCTGGTATATCAACCGCAAATGCCGATTTTGCCCTACTTACTAAGGCAAATACAGGCACAGGTTGTGTTCCGGACGCTTTCCTATGCAATTGGCTTGCCGAGTATAGCCACCCTGCACTACTCGGAACGAGTCGAGAACACTTCATGACCTTCCGATACAGGGAGTCGGGGATGCCCCGTGCCTTCAACTACCCTGCAACAAGGGGTCTGTTCCTTCGCAACCACTCATCCAACTACTCTCAAACTACAAGTGGTAATACTCAAGGTGTGGCTGTTAGTGCAGATCCCTTTGAACGCCTATATGTTTTCCAATGGTTACAGAACTATGGATACAACGGTTTGAACGCAGGGGGGCATGGGAATATAGTCGGGCTTCGTTCGGCCAATGCCGTTCTCATGGGCCATACTACTGTTAGAGAACCACATGGTACTCTAAGGCAACTCACCATATATGAAAATGAAAGATATAGTCGAGGTGAAGGTATAGGTGATGGAATCAACCCCGAGAAGACAACAGGCATCATATCTTACGACAAGGACAATGATAACGAAGTATTCACAAAATATGTATCTGCCCTTGATGGAATGGTCGCATATGATTACAGTCGGAGATTACCTATCCGCGCATGGGGATTCCGAACCGCATCCGATGCATTGGATATGTTAGCAGGCGACCCTACGGAGACTCAGGCAAATCAGGATGCAATATATGGGAAGGGGCGTTTCGATGGTGGAATCCACGATTCTATGAATAAATTGCCGAATGCGACCACACATGGAGGTTCGTGGGTATTCCCTGCGGATTACAATGGCGTCGAGAGAACGCTTCCGATCGGAGTCATCACTTCTGCTCATACTGCCGAAGCAACACCATTTTCCAGCATTATCAGGAGTAGCAACACCAAACCGTTAGCCTCAGAACAACCACTTGGGATGGGGGCTACGCTTGGGCTTGATAGATTTGGGCTGATTGAACCCACCGCATTAGCCGCAGGGAATTGGGAAGCAAAGATTGATTCAAATGCTGCCTCAACGCTCCCATTGAAAGGAATACCAATGAACAAAGGTTCTGATCCGTTTGTTGATTTGATGCAATATACGGGGTCATCATCCTTCGCACAATCCAATTCTGAATCAGCCGTTAGTTCGACGCAGTACGGCGTCGGTGGGGGCTTCCATCACCTGCGAGGCAATGCCCTACACACCAACGCATCT
>TARA_R110002020_G_scaffold258116_4_pt1 | contig 11990 bp, 9 predicted proteins | sample TARA_R110002020 | Tara Oceans TARA_R110002020 (sample SAMEA4396489) | marine metagenome | biome: Westerlies Biome; feature: [MES] marine water layer (ENVO:01000295) within the mesopelagic zone...; material: water (ENVO:00002006), including particulate matter (ENVO:01000060) such...
GATTCCTTTGGTCAAAAATCCTGCTCAGGAAGCAGTTTTTTCTTAGTTTTGCAGTCGCAAACCCAAATATAAACAAAAACCTAGAGCTCCTCTTAGGTTGATTTTCAAAGAAAGATTAATGGAAAAAATCCTTGTAATAGGCGCCGCAGGACAGTTGGGTTCAGAACTCACTCGTTCTCTGGCAGATCAGTTTGGTGCAGAAAAGGTAATCGCTACAGACCTCAATGAATCAGCAAAAGTTAAATTTGATTTTTGCCGCTTTCAGGTTCTCGATGTGATGGACAAGGAAGGTTTGAGAAATCTGGTCAAGAATGAAAAAATTACTCAGATTTATCATTTGGCAGCAGTTCTTTCAGCCGTTGGTGAGAAAAAACCCCTTTTCGCCTGGGAACTGAACATGGAAAGTTTGCTACATGTTCTTGAACTTGCCAAAGAATTCAAGCTTAATAAAGTTTATTGGCCATCGTCTATTGCAGTCTTTGGACCGAATACTCCAAAAATCAACACGCCTCAATACTGCGTAAAAGAGCCAAACACTGTGTATGGTATTTCTAAGCAAGCTGGGGAAAGATGGTGTGAATACTACTTTCAGAAGTTTAATGTGGACGTGCGCAGCCTACGCTATCCAGGTTTGATTGGCTATAAATCTCTTCCGGGAGGTGGTACTACGGATTACGCAGTTGACATCTATCATAAAGCTTTGGCAGGTGAGAAATTCGATTGCTTCCTGCGAGCAGACAGTTCTTTACCGATGATGTATATGCCAGATGCGATCAAGGCAACACTGGATCTAATGAATGCTCCCCGTGAATCCGTAAAAATCCGCTCTAGCTATAACCTGGCTGCGATGAATTTTACTCCTAAAGAGAGCTACGAGAGTATTCTTAAACATATTCCAGACTTCAAAATTGAATATAACCCTGATTTCCGTCAAGCAATCGCCGATAGCTGGCCGGATAGTATTGACGATTCCTGCGCCAGAAAAGATTGGGGCTGGCAACACGACTATGACCTGGACGCTATGACCAAGGACATTTTGGAGAATCTTCCAAACTTCAAATTTTAATATCAACACCCTGCTTCTCAAAAAGCAGGGTATTTTTTTATAACCACTTTGTGTGCAGAGTTTAGATGGTTCAGAGGCCACACTATAATGCCCCCCTTCTACCTCTGAAAATTCATAACATATAGAGAAAAACTTTTTTTTAATACATAGCCACACACACTTTTTTATTCATATTTAGTCCTCACGCACTAAAACTTATTGGTATCTTTTTAAACAATCAATTATTCCTTACTTTAAGGCTTCATTACTGTCTAAATGAATAAGCTCAAAATCACAATATTTCTTACAATTGCAGTGTTGGTAGCAATTGCTGGCTTTTTCTTTTTTGGAACGGAAAGAGAAATTGACTACAGCACAGAGATCAAACCCATCCTAAATAAAAATTGCATTACCTGCCATGGAGGCGTAAAGAAAAGTGGTGGTTTCTCAGTACTTTTTGAAGAGGAAGCCTTCGCTATCACGGAATCTGGCCATGCTGCAATTATCCCGGGAGATCCCAATGGGAGTGAATTGATCAAACGACTTACTTCTTCTGATCCTGAATTGAGAATGCCCTATGAAAAAGAACCTCTTTCTAAAGATGAAATAGAACTACTCAAAACCTGGATCAAGCAGGGAGCGAAATGGGGTAAGCACTGGGCATATCAAACAGTGCAAAAACCTAAAGAAATAGACAACAAACTTGCAGCCGGTCTTTACGCTGACGAGAACTCTGAATCTTCCAATTCCATTGATTTTTATATAGCCAAAAAGCTGGAGGAGCAGGAACTTGAATTTTCTCCAGAGGAAAACAACTTGAAATTACTCCGAAGAGCTGCATTGGATATTACTGGGCTCCCTCCTACTCCCGAGATCAAGGAAGCCTTTTCTTCTAAAAAAATCACCTATGTAGAGGCTGTAGATCAAATGCTGGCTAGCACAAGCTATGGGGAAAAATGGGCTACCTGGTGGCTTGACATGGCCAGATATGCAGATACTAAGGGCTATGAGCGCGATGTAAACCGAACGATGTGGCCTTATCGCGATTGGGTAATCAGGGCATTCAATGCTGATATGCCTTACGATGAATTCACAATTAATCAATTAGCAGGAGATTTACTTCCAAATCCAACAGAAGATCAACTGACCGCCACGGCTTTCCACCGTAATACCATGAACAATGATGAGGGAGGCACACAGGATGAGGAATTTAGGGTTGCAGCCGTGTTGGATAGAGTGAGCACCACCTACGAAGTATGGCAAAGCACCACGATGGCATGTGTGCAATGTCACAGCCATACCTATGACCCGATTAGGCATGAAGAGTTTTATCAGTCTGCTGCATTTTTCAACAATACCCGTGATGAGGACACCCATGACGAGGAACCAAGACTCAGGTTCTATTCACCCGAGGAAAAAACTAAAATCGAAAGCATTACCCAATGGGTGAAGGAAAACGAAGGCGTAAAAGCTGCAGAAGCCAAGAAAGAGTTCCTCACCTATCTTGAGCCGAAATACCCATCCCATAGTGCAGTTGACTTTGTAAATGCGACTTTACTGGACAGTAAGTGGTTAGGCATCGAGGGAAACGGTTCCGCTTATTTAAAAAACATCAATACACAGGGATCAGACCAACTTCTGATGGAATATTCTGCAGGGCTGGATGGTAGCACAATGAACATTAGAAAAGATGGACCTGAGGGCGAGCTTTTAGCTTCATTCCCTATCAATAAAACCGGGCAAATTATCCGTCCTATTCCATTTAAGTCAGTTGAAGGAACTATTGATTTATTTTTAGAAATCAAAAATCCTAATTCAAAACCTGACCAAACTGCAGCTAGATTTATCTGGTTTGCTTTTGTGCCAAAATTGAAAGGTGAAGAAAAACCTGGCTATTCTGCTATGCAGAAAAGTTGGGAAGATATTCTCAATTTCAATGGAACCAAGCTCCCGATTTTGATCGAAAACCCAGACTACATGGCCAGGGATACCCGGGTTTTTGAACGGGGAAACTGGATGATTTTGGGGGACAAGGTAAAACCTGAAACACCTAAAGAGTTAAATCCTTGGAAGGAAGAATGGCCTGCAAATCGACTCGGATTTGCTTATTGGCTTACGGATAAAGAAAATCCATTAACCTCCAGAACCCTGGTAAACCGCGTGTGGGATCAAATCATGGGAAGAGGAATCGTCAGCACTTTGGAAGACATGGGAACTCAATCAGACCCACCTTCACATCCAGAGTTATTGGATTATCTAGCTTGGAAAACCATGAATGATTACCAATGGAGTATTAAAAGCCTTATTCGTGAAATAGTTACCTCCAAAACCTATAAGCAATCTTCAGTAGTTTCTCCAGAACTTTTCACTAAAGATCCTCAAAACAAATATTACGCACGAGGACCACGGTTCCGGTTAAGTGCAGAACAAGTACGCGATCAGGCGCTTGCAGTCTCCGGTCTGTTAAGTAAAAAAATGTATGGGCCTGGGGTAATGCCTGCCCAGCCCGATGGCATCTGGCAAACAGTTTATAATGGAGGGACCTGGACAGAAAGTAAAGGAGAAGATGCCCACCGACGGGGTATTTATACCTTCTTAAAAAGAACAAGTCCCTATCCGTCTTTCCTGTCCTTTGATGCAGGAAGTCGTGAAGTCTGCTTGAGTAGACGATTAGTAACCAACACTCCATTGCAGGCCTTAGTGACGCTGAACGATCCTGTTTATTTGGAAGCAGCCTACCATCTTTCTGAGGATATGCTGGCACATGGCGATTCAGATCCTGAGAAAGCGATTAGCTATGGTTATGAGAAAATGATTTTGACTCCTATTTCGGAACAGAAACTAACTGCCTTGGAAAAATTACATGAAGAAGCAATAGCCCAGTATTCAAAGAATCCATCAGAACTTGATTCCTTCTTTGGCTGGAAAGACCAAAAGGTAAACTCTGAGCAAGCCGCCATGACAGTTGTGGCGAATGCCATGCTGAATTTGGATGAATTTATAACCAAACCTTAAAATGAAAAGCTTAGATAAAATGCTCGTTGAGTTTGCGCAGCAAAAGCTGGCAAAGCAAACTAGAAGACATTTCCTAATGGACTGTGTCTCCAAAGTTGGTGGACTGGCAATGGCGCCATTAATGTTTGGCTGTGACACAGGTTCTTCTGCTTCTTCTAAGGGGTTAAATCTTAGTGAAAGAGACCTGAATCCCCTTTCTCCTTTGCCTCCACCTTATGGAGCTAAGGCAAAATCTATTATTTATCTTCATATGGCTGGCGCTCCTTCTCAGTTGGAGCTATTTGATTTCAAACCTGAATTAGTAAAATATCATAACCAGCCTTGCCCTCAGTCACTGCTGGAAGGCAGAAAATTCGCATTCATCCAAGGCACACCAAACATCTTAGGTCCCCAAGCCAATTTCTCCCAGCATGGACAATCAGGCGCCTGGATCTCAGATTACCTGCCTCACTTTTCCAAACTTGCTGATGACGTTTCATTCATAAAAGCAGTACACACCGATCAGTTCAACCATGGCCCTGCTCAGCTTTTTATGCAGACGGGAAGTGCTAGACTTGGAAGACCAAGTTTGGGAAGCTGGGTAACTTATGGATTGGGTACAGAAAACCAGAATCTACCTGGGTTTGTCGTGCTTACTTCAGGGGGAAAAACTCCTGATGCCGGCAAAAGTGTTTGGGGCTCAGGATTTTTGCCATCTGTCTATCAGGGTGTGCAGTGTCGATCCAAAGGCGATCCAGTATTATATCTGGATGATCCTGAGGGAATGAGTAGAAATCTGAAGAAAAACGTCATTGATGCTATCAATAAGGTAAATCAGGAGGAATTCAACACCTATGGTGACCCTGAGATTCTAGCTAGAATCAATCAGTATGAGATGGCCTACAGAATGCAAATAGAAGTTCCGGAGGTAATGGACATCAACGATGAACCCGAGTCCATACATGAGCTCTACGGGACAAAGCCAGGTGCTGAATCCTTCGCCAACAACTGCCTATTAGCTAGAAAAATGGTAGAAAAAGGTGTGCGGTTTGTACAGCTTTATGATTGGGGTTGGGATACTCACGGTACAGACCACGATGGTTCTATTGATATGGGGCTTCGCAACAAATGCCGAGAAATAGACAGACCAATTTCAGCTTTACTTCTTGACTTGAAGCAAAGAGGGATGCTCGAAGACACCTTGGTAGTCTGGGGAGGTGAATTTGGAAGAACTCCTATGCAGGAAAATCGTGGTGGAAAAACTCAGGGATTTTTGGGTAGAGATCATCACGTAGATGCCTTTACCATGTGGATGGCAGGTGGTGGCATCAAACCCGGCGTAATTTATGGTAAGACTGACGATTTTGGATTTTCTGGAGTTGAAGACAAGGTTTCTGTCCATGATATTCACGCTACAATCCTTCATTTGATGGGTTTTGATCATGAGAAATTCACTTATGATTTCCAAGGCCGCCCTTTCCGACTAACGGACGTTGAAGGTGAATTAATTAATAAAATATTAGCTTAATCCTGCATGCGCACAAGAATTACCCTCCTTGCTTTACTATTTATCTTTTTTCTTTCTCCAGTTTTTTCCCAACAAAAGATCCAATTCTTCCAGACAGATTGGGGGAATCAATTTTCCACTGACGAGTTTCTGGAACGTGTAAAAAATGATGGATATGATGGGATTGAAACATGGTTTCCATATGATGAAGCTAAACAAAAAGAGTTAAAAGCCGGGTTGGAAAAACATGATCTAAAAGTGATTTTCCTTCATGGTACAAACAAGGGACTTCCATTTGCCGAATCGTTGAAAGTCTATGAAGAAAATCTTCAAAAGATAATTGCATGGAACCCAGTAAAAATCAACTCCCATACAGGATCGGATTATTGGACTTTGGAGGAAAACAAAGCCTTTATCGATGTAACCACCAAAGCAAGCAAAGCCTCTGGTATTAGCATTGTTCATGAAACTCACCGCAGTAGATTTTCTTTCAATGTCCCACTTACCGTGGAAATGGTCAAGCTAGCGCCGGAATTACGACTAAACCTTGACATCTCTCATTGGATGGTTGTTCATGAGCGATTAATCGGTATGAATGATCCATTGCTACAGCAAATCCTTCCGTATGTAGATCATATACATGCTAGGGTCGGTTTTGCCGAAGGCCCGCAAGTAAACAATCCCGCCGCGCCAGAATGGGCGTCTGCTCTTAAAACCCACTTGGATATTTGGGAGCATATCATCCGTAATTCTGGTCAGGAAGTATATACGATCACGACAGAATTCGGTCCTCCGCCTTACTTGCCTACAGTCCCCTTTTCTAACGTACCTATCGCTGATCAATGGGAAGCCAATGTGTTTATCATGAAAGCCATTAAAGAACGCTTCGCAAATGATTGATTTTATCTTGCCATTGTTCGGGCGGTTTCACCCGATCTTGGTTCACTTGCCTATTGGTTTTCTGGTATTTGGTGTGATTTTGATTTTCTGGGCAGGGAAAAAGTATGCTCTATATGCTCCTATTATCCAGTTGGCTTTTTTACTGGGTGGGATTTCCGCTGGTCTGGCTAGTATCAGCGGATTTTTGCAATATCAGAATGAGGGATATGGCTGGGACACTGTGAAGTTTCACCTCATCTTAGGCATACTTACGACCCTTCTTTCTATTGGCTTGTGGTATCATTTGAAAAAGGTAGTGGCAACACCTAGGCAGCTGAAGATCAAAGGAGCAAGTTTGATGGTGATATTGACACTTACCGGCCACCTAGGAGGCAATATTACGCATGGGGATGATTACTTCACAGAAGTATTGCCTCCAGAGTTGCAATCGCTACTGGGCGGTGAAACGAGTAACAATGAACCTCTTGAACTGCCCTCGGATAATTGGGAAGAAGTAGAGTTTTTCACGGGAGCCATCCAGCCGATTTTGGATCAAAATTGTAAAAGTTGCCATAATCCTAAAAAACTAAAGGGTGAATTAGACCTCAGTTCCTTCAAAGGAATTCAAAAAGGTGGAGAAGATGGTTCGGTGCTTACCTCAAAAGTTGCTGAAGAGAGTTCCCTTTTCACGCGAATGATTTTGCCGGAGGACCATGACGACCACATGCCTCCAAAGGACAAGCGTCAGCCAAGAAAGGAAGAAATCGAATTGATCAAAGCCTGGATTGAATCAGGAGCATCTGAAAGCAGGAAACTTGGTGAATCCAACATTTCGGAAGAATTGATAGAACCGTTTTTCAAGAAAATTGAAAATCCTTTCTATCCTGAGGTGGAAGTTGGGAAAGTTCCTCAGGATTCCATTTCCAAACTAAAAGACCGAGGTTTTTTTGCGGAGGTAATTAAAGAAGGGTCTTCCTTTCTAAACATCAGCTGCATTAATTTTCCTGCATTTACCGATACAGACTGGAATTTGTTAACCTCGGCCCAAGAGCAGATTGTATATCTAGACCTTACCGGTACAGCCATAACTGATGCGATTTTTGAGTCAATTTCCAATCTTCCCAATTTGACAGTTTTGAAGCTAAATAAAACTTCAATTGACGGCACGCAACTAGACAAGCTAAACAGCAACAAAAATCTAAAGTTGCTCTATCTTAATGAGACCAAAGTAGCAATGGACAAGCTAGACAAACTTCAGGGTCATCCAGCGCTTGAAAAAGTGTTTGTCTACGATACACCGGCAGCAGGTTCTGGGGATAATTCGCAATTCAGTTTTCACCTGGAAACAGGCAATCTCACCTTACCGCCCATACCGACGGATACAATCGTTTACTAATTTATTTCTCGCAGCGGCGCGGCGGCGCAACGTTTTTGATCAAAGCTACTCTGGAATTGTAGGTCCAGAATCATTCCCTAAAGTCTTCAATTTTCCAGAAAACACTAAAGAAGTAAATGAAAGAATTCAACCGAAGTTTTGAAGCCTAGAAATTATGCCGACTTTCTACGTCGCGCCGCCGCGCCGTTGCGAGAAACTCTATTTCAAATGCCCCTCAATCACTTCCGCATCAAACCCTAAACTCAAGCTTCCATCTTTGTAAACAATCACCGGACGCTTGATCATACTTGAATTTTCTTCTAGAATCGGGATCGCGGTTTCCTCATTTTCTAAAGCTGATTTTTGCTCATCAGACATTTTTCGGTAAGTGGTCCCCTTCTTATTCACAAGAGAAGCAAGATCCGTTTTCTCCAAAAAACCTTCTAAAAGCGCAGCATCTGGCTTCTGCTTTTTATAATCGATAAAGTCATACTCCACTCCTTTTTCCGCCAAGAAATCGAAGGTCTTCTTCATCGTATTGCAATTCTTAATTCCGTAAACTTTGATGGACATATTTTATTTGTTCTTTTATTAAAACGAATTTGATCCAAAATAGTCCGAAAATCAACTTTTAACCTTTAAAAAATAGCCGTCAATCCAATCAAGAAATTTAAAGCTTAGTGATTATATTGGATGGAGATCCATAATTATGAAAAGGCAATTAGAAGGTTATTTCAAAACAATCCTACCTAATGAGTAAATTTGAAAAGCTTTTATTAAAGGTTCTCTCTGGTAAATCGGATAAAAATCTATCCATATCGGATTTGAAAACGTTAATTATTCAGCTAGGCTTTAAAGAAAGAGGCGGTGCTGGTAGTCATACGATTTATAAAAAAGAGGATATCCCTGAAATGATAAATATTCAAACAACCAAAGATGGCCAAGCAAAACCCTATCAAGTAAAACAAATCAGAGAAATCATCATCCAATTTAAACTTTCAAAACAATGAGCAAATACGGAATCTTCGTTTACTGGAGTGATCAAGACGAGTGCTTTGTATCTGAAGTACCAGAATTACCCTCTATCAAAGCACATGGTGACAATCAAACAGAGGCATTGGAAAATGCTCAGCAAGCAATAGAACTTTGGCTAAAAATTGCCAAAGAGGATGGGATGAAAATACCAGAACCAAAAGGTAAGCTACAATATGCTTAGCTTGCCCTTTTGCTCTGAATAAATACAAAATCTATAACCCCAATATCTCCACCATTGCTTCCTTATGAGCACTCAAGATCTGGTCGATCACATCATCTTTCAAAGCAGTGGATAAGAACAAACTCTCAAATTGACTTGGTGCCAAATATACTCCACGCTTAAGCATAGCCTGGAAATATTTCCCGAATAAAGCCGTATCAGAAGCCTTTGCCGTTTCAAAGTCAACCACTGGAGAATCTGTGAAAAACAAGCTATACATACTTCCAAAGCTGTTCACAGTGTAGTTCAAGCCTAATTCATTATTGATACTTTTAATGCCTGCGGTCAATCTCTCTCCGATGTGAGTTAACTCCGCATAGACAGTTGGATCTGTATTCAGATGATTTAGCATCGTCAAACCTGCCGCCATGGCAATTGGATTACCCGAAAGCGTACCAGCTTGGTAAACAGGTCCAGCAGGAGAAACAAACTCCATGATTTCTCTCTTTCCTCCGTAAGCTCCCACTGGCATTCCTCCACCGATGATTTTACCCAAGGTCGTCATATCAGGAGTTACTCCAAAAACTTCCTGTGCCCCACCTTTTGCTAAGCGAAATCCTGTCATCACCTCATCGAAAATCAACACTATTCCTTCTCTAGTACAGATATCTCGAAGACCTTGCAGATAACCTTCCTTCGGGAGACACAGGCCCATATTTCCAGGAACAGGTTCTAGTATTAAGGCAGCAATTTCACCTGGATTAGCAGCTACCAACTCTTCAATTGCTTCTAGATTATTATAAGGAGCAATTAAAGTATCCTTGGCAGTTCCTTTGGTCACTCCTGGAGAATCAGGATCGCCCATAGTCATTGCCCCTGAGCCGGCTGCGATCAAAAATGAATCCCCATGTCCATGGTAGTGCCCTTCCATTTTGATAAACTTATCACGACCTGTAAAACCTCTAGCCACTCGGATCGCGGACATGGTCGCTTCTGTTCCGGAGTTCACCATGCGAACTTTCTCGATGGAGGGAACCATACTTACGATCAACTCGGCAATCTCCACTTCGCGAGCTGTGGGAGCACCGAAGGAGGTACCGTCTTCCATTGCTCTGATTACAGCGTCTTTGACCTTAGGATGATTATGCCCGAGGAGCATAGGCCCCCAGCTATTGATCAGTTCTATAAATTTATTTCCATCCTCATCGTACAAGTACGCTCCATCAGCTTTTTTGATAAAAAGTGGATCTCCACCTACAGCTCTAAATGCACGTACTGGTGAGTTCACACCACCTGGAATGAAATTTTGGGCTTTTGCAAAAAGCTCTTTACTCTTAGAAATATTCATTGCTTAATCTAAAGGTTTCAATTCGCCTGCTTCCAATTTAAACAGAGGCACATATTGATTATTATGACTTCCCTGGAAATTATATCCCCAAGTCAACCTACCAGCTTGGAAGGCATTCTGATCCAAATTTCTTCTCAAATCAAAACCTTTGCTATCAGATAGATTGGATGACACCCAGTTGATCAGCTCGGCGCCGATAGCGGTGTTCATACTCGGGAAATTCAGGTACTTATTATAAAATTTATTGCGGAATTGCTGCATAGGTTCACTATAGAAATTCAGCGTATTATTACCTATGAAATAGAAATTTGGGAATTCCAACATCTCGTAATTTGCAAAGTTGAAACCCAACCAGGAATCCATCACCAAGGTGGGGATAGATGCGGTGATGGATTCCATCAACGAAAATGCCGGTTGAGCGATGGAAGGATCATCAGAAAGCAAAATCACCTGATCCACTGACATTGTCGACTGCCCTCCACGGATTCCCAGTGACTGCAAAAAATCACTTGTATTTCTTGAATTGATTTGTTCAAATTTCACCAATTGGAAGCCAGCTCTACCTAGTTGATTTTGCAACATTTTCGCAAGCATCTCATCACGGGAACTACCGCTGTATCCCACTGCAACTCTTTTGCCCCAATTCTGCTTTCTCAAACCTTCAACAATCCCATCAGCGATGGAACTCACGGAAGGACGGAATAAATAACTGAAGTTCAATTCTTCAAATCTCTCACCCAGATTTGACAAAGGATGAACAAAAGGTATCCTGGAAGTTTCAGCAAAACTGCTTACCAAATCTGCTTCTTCCTGATAAATGGGACCGATAATAATATCTGCTGACGCAATAGCCGGATCAGCGAGTAAGTTTTGCAGATGAGCAACATCCCTTTTTGAGTCAAAAGTCAACATATTGACCTGAGTACCCTTTAGCTTTAATTGCTCGACTCCATATTCCAATCCTTGGTATAATTCAAAAACAAAATCGTTTTGCGGAATGCTCGATAAATTGGTGCGGGAAGAATTGGTGAAAGGTAATATCACTACAATATCCAATACCTGATCCTTCACCACATTTGTGCTCTCATTTGCTTTCCCCTGCAATTCATAATAAGCATTTCGCTCCGTAGCTGAAAGAATGCTTTGACTTTCCAAAACCCGCTTGAGAGCTTCCCCATAGCCTTTATTCTCCTTAAATTCTGAAAGATGTGCAATCATAAAACTTGCACTGACTTGCTTGAGGTTCTCAAAAGTAGCATTCTCAGCCATCTTCACGATCTGATCGTCTTTGATCTTTTTGATCAGCTGCAAGGCCTCTATATTCTGCTGATTTTTAAAATAAGCTACGGATAGTAGGTATTTTGCTTCTTCTGATTTTGCCCAATTTCCAGACACTACAGGCTCCAGAGCTGCTACTGCCTGTGCAGGTTGATTCGCTCCTAATGCCGCTTCGCCAAGGTGAAATGCGGCATAATTTGCCAGATTTCCGTATTCTTTGGGATCTGTGAACTGTTTGAAAAGAGGGATAGCTTCCCAGTAATTTTTGGCTGCAAGTTCGGACTGGGCCTTGCGATAAGCATCCGGTGTAGGGATTTGAGCAAATGCTAAGCTCAGGATGAAAAATACCGGAATTACTAAAAGAAATTT
>TARA_R110002020_G_scaffold77219_2_pt1 | contig 11978 bp, 8 predicted proteins | sample TARA_R110002020 | Tara Oceans TARA_R110002020 (sample SAMEA4396489) | marine metagenome | biome: Westerlies Biome; feature: [MES] marine water layer (ENVO:01000295) within the mesopelagic zone...; material: water (ENVO:00002006), including particulate matter (ENVO:01000060) such...
TGATAAGAGAGAGGTATATGAAGCGGTTGTGGCTATACCCTACATCGTAGAAGCCAACGAAGACTATGAGAACGCCAAGACGGATGACGATAAAACTCGCAAGAAGTTTATCAGTATTCCACGCCAGCGTTTCTCGGCAGCACTTAAGGAGCGTGAAGGATCTCAGAGCGGCGACTCACTACAAGCAGCAGGTGAGAGCATCAGAAAGATGGTTCAGAAGATGAAGCGCTATGTCCTCCCGCCACAATTTGATTTCATCAACTTCGATGAGATTGATCCAATTGCTATGTACTTCTTTGAGTTCAAGTATGAGTTCGATAAAGACGATCTTTCTTACATCTGGCAGAACCTTGCTCCGAGAGACTACAAAAAGATTACATTCCAAGAGGATAAGGTCGCCCACGACTTAATGAACAATGAACTACTAGACGAAGACAACCTGATAGATAACCCCAACTTGCGTTGGATGGTATTCAAAGTAAAACAGAAGGCTAAGAAAGATTACTATGATCTTATTCCGCCCCAGATCAAAGCAGCAAGACAGACCACGGCACTTGATAAAGCTGAGACCGATAAAGATGACGAGTACCTACAGTTCAATTGGCCATACGATTACCTTTCCTTCGTAGAACTAATTAATATCGACGCTGATGTTCTCTATAAGGCAGACAATGAAGGGGAAGAATGAAGTTTCTAAACAAGAAAGAACAAGTATTTGATATTCAGCTTACCCCTTACGGTAGGCACAAATTGTCTGCTGGTAATCTAAAGCCTTCATATTATGGGTTTTTTGACGATAATGTAATTTATGACATCGAATACGTCAATGGTAGTAGCGCCGAAGTGCAGAACCAAATAAACAATAGAATTAAAAACGAAACTCAATATTTGGGCACACAAATATCTTTTCAAGAAAGACTTAGTGGCTCGGTGTCTCGTGGCGGTATTTTGCAAGATACCATTTATGAAAATGAATTGAATCCACTAACATCTTTTGGCTCAATAGGCGATGCACGCTTTTTAGCAGAAGAGACCAATGTATCACCAGCATGGAAACTCATTACCATGATTGGAGACAATGGGCAGATTAAAACACATTTTGGTCAACTATCTGACAATTATTTAGCCACAGATACGACAGATGTTCAAAGGTCGGAGGCTATGATAACACAAATTGATATAACATCAAGCTATATACTGTCCTCAGAAGAGCCAGCACAAATACAAAATTCATTCCAAAATTTTAGAGAGACTATTAGCTCGACTCGACCATTTTCAGATGGCAGAGTTATTACATTAACGGCAAAAAATCCATTAATTTATTTTGAAGAGTTAAACACAGAGCTTTTAACAAAAAACTTTGATATTGAGGTTTTTAAAATAGTTGATGATAATTTTCAAAAATTGTCTTTTAAATCCAAAAAACCACAAATTGTTGATGGCTTGATGGTAGCCGCGCAACAAGAATCAATCTTGTCAGAGCTTGACGATAATTCAGTTGAATTTTATTTTGACATCTTAACAGATCAAAACATCGATTCAGAAATCGCTTGCAAGTATGTTAACCAGTTCAATACAGAAAATTATTTAATTGATTTAGATCATGATTGTGAAAATATACAAGATGAAGATGTATACTTTGATATATACGGAAGAGTAACGGAGTCAGAAATATGTCAAGATTAATTTTTGAAGGCGACACCACCAATAGGTTTGGTAATAAATTTCCAAGAACATTTATTGAAAAAATCACTCTTCGTGGCCCAGCGCTTATTGAAGTTGATGTATCTTTATTTTTTCAGGTGCCAGTTGGTGATACCGAACTTGAGCAATTTAAAGACGAATTAAGTGCTTCAGACCTGACAATTTTCGCTTGTATGATAAAAAAGAGAGAGTTGGATTACCTACAAGAAGCCACCGACGAGATTGATTTAAATAATTTTTTTAGATTAGATGCTGACGCTCAAGATTTTAATCAATCAATAGCTGAGTTTGAAGTTGTAGATGACAAAATATATAATTCAATTGGCAAACGTTTTGCCCATTACAGGACAACTTACGATTTTAATATTTCTTCTTTAGGAGAGCAAATTTCATCAACCAGTCGAGAAGATTACCAAAACCTCGCCGTTGTTAGTTTTTCTACATTTTTGGATCTTGTTGGTGCTCTTGGTGCAGATGCTGACTCGACGCCCACATCCAGTGAAGCGATTGATTCTGGTGCAAGCAGCAAGGATATTGTTTTTTATAAATCACAAACCGGCGATCTTAGTTATGAATTGATTTATAAGGCTGATGGAACTATTAATAAAGATCTTGTTGACATATACGAAGATAATGACAAAAATTATTATTATGGGACGCCGCTACAATCATTAAATCAAAATTATTATCAAACTGATCAATTTGGTCACAAAGAAATTATAGAAGCAGTCACATTAATTAACCAAAAATATTCAATTGAGGAAGCAAATAATATATCTTTTGTGTTGAATCAATTCAAAGATAGTCCAAAGTTATTATTACAAATATTAAAATCTATAAACTTGTTTACCAGCAAAGCCACAACCACACAATCTGGCAAACTTTATGAAGAAATAGGTAATTACATAAATACAGCCGATGCTCTGATTAATAACCAACCTAAGTTAACAAGGAAAAGAATAATAAATTCAAAAATAGTTGATCTTCGGAGAGCGCAATCGTATTTACAATCTTCCCGGCAAAATAGCACCAACGGCATTGATTATGAGGCAGATGATTCTTTGTTTTTTCCAACACCTTTGGTACATGAGAAGGTGGTACCAATTGTATCAAGAGGATATGCTTTAAGCAATTATAGTACCAGCAGAGGTCAATGGCGAGTATCCCTAGATAACGTTGATAATGACATTTTTTACTTGGAGACGCAAGGGTTTTTGTTTTTTGATTTTGAGAAAGCCCTAAACTATAGAAGCAAAGTATCAAGAATTTTAAGCCCTTATGCCTTAGAACAAATTTATGGACATGGTACATTGGCAAACAATTATGAAATACAATCGGTTCAAGTCAAAAAAGACAGAATTATAATTGAAGGTGATTATGGAACCAATAACTATACCACATACTCATTTAGCAATGCTCCAGGGGCGCCCACTTGTTTGACAACAACAACAGATCCAGACGGTGACCGCTTAGTTTTTGAAGATGCAGTCAAGGGTAAAATACTGATAGTTACAAGACTAAGCGACAATATTTCCGACTCAAAAGAATTTTTAGTATTCCCACAGGATGTGCATGAAGACTATTATTCAAAAATAGAACAAAGATCTGTAATCACAAGACGTTCGGCAGGGAATGAGAAATACAGAATGGCTTGTTATGAATTGCAAGATTTGGAGATCCCTTCGGCTCGTGGAAGTAACAAAACACTATCTATACAAATTACAATAAAAGATACAACAATGCAGTATTATAATACTTATGTCAGGATTAGGATGAGTTCTGTTTTAAGCCAGTTGAGACGGTATTATGAAGACGCCTCGGAATTCTGTAGTTATAACAATACAGATGGCAGGTTTAATCAATTTTTCGTAGATGCAGTTAAACAGAAATACTCAGAGCCTTATCCCTGGATAGATGGTCCGTTATATTACCTAATGTTTTCTTCGTTAATTGATGCATCTAGGAACTCCGAAAACTTATCAAGAAAAGAAACAACTGAAATGCTTGATATTGACGGTATTAAAAAATCAGCAGAAGAGTTGTCAACCCAGATAGGTCCAGAAAATGGCACGATTGAAGCCTTGGAAGAATTTTATAACGATATGTTACAGTTTCAAAATACTTGGTTTTTGAAAGGACAAGGCTTGGACAATTCAGAAGAAATTTATAAACCAAATCCTGGGGGTATTGGCGCCAGCTATGAATTAAAAAATCCAGAGGTTGAAGATATTTTTGAATTCACATATTTATTAAATGTAGATGATATAATTAATTGGGTAGAGGTAGAAGAAGTTGAAGAAGACGACGACGACGACGAACGCACCGCTCCCGAATTTGATCTTGACATATCAGCAAGCCTTGAGGTTGAGGCTGAAAGATTTACTATGGGTGAGAGGCAGGGCGCCGACCCCGATGACAACGACGAAGCACTTGAAGGAGGATTCAACACTGATGCCCAATAAAATAAACATAAAAAAAATTAGAAACTCCCCTGCTCAATTAAAAATTGTAGAATTGCAATTTGATTTTCCAAGAGACCAAGAGGAAAGACTTGGGCTCTTATCCATTTCTGTAAATCCTGAAAAATTAAATTTTTCGTTTTTTCAAAAAGATGACAACTTAGAGGGGCTAAGAAATCCAAATATAAAAATAACAAAAAAAGAAAACTTAGTGTTAAACAAGAGATCTGGTTTGGAAAATAAATTTGACAATACCAATGATCCAATATTTGATTTAGATGATGCAAGATCAAAAGTTGACAGCAAAAACAAATTAAAAGATAATGCTAAAGCTTCTGTTGTGTTGTCGAGAATAAGTGTAAAAAATACAAAAACAAAGTATGGTGTTAAAAATGGCAGCTAGTAATACAGGTCCAGCATCAGCCGACGCAACATACGCAGGCTTAAAGGCAAGAATTGAGCCGAATTTTAAGCTAGCGAGTCCCATAATTACACTTTTGGAATCTATAGAAATAAACGTTAGTGAAGTTTTCGTATCTAGATATGCATATAATTTTAACGAGTCGTTTACTAAAAAAGTGTTGACGGATTCTGTTGACCCAGGATTTTTGATTGTTGGCAAAAAAATAACCAATGGAAAACCTGAATATGTGTCTGTTGAGGAAACCTCAACTGGAGTTGTTGTATTAGATAAAGAACAGACATCTATACATTTAGAAATTAGATATGATCTTGACGAAAGATCTGCGCTAGATTTTGGAGCGCCATTTGTGAATCCATCTCTTGCCGCAACGACACAACAGCCCTCAGATCCATATTATGTTAACACGATCATGTCTACCAAAATTAATTACAATTCACTGTCTTCTCTGGGTTCAACAATCACTGAAGAACTGGCAGTCTCAATTGATGGAACACAGTCTGAGACAATAGGTTTTGATGTGCAAGCCCAGACAATAACAGATACAGGTGGACCATCGGTCGCCGCCCGCACTGATAGAACTTTTGAGGCTTTTGATAGTGCTGGCGCAGGGACAACAAGCACAGCTAAAATAACCACTGGCAGGACAGAATACTAATGGCCACAAATTTAAAACAAGTAAGAATATTTGACTTGAATTTATATTCAGGCTCATCAGAATCAATAAGACAAGAATTAAAAGGCATACACTACAACTTCAATGGTCTGGCTTTTGAAGAGGCTAGTGGACTACAAGTTACAAATGCTATAGAAGGATACGACAGTCCAATTAGTGTAGAATACAACAATTTTGATCCGATGCCATTTAATCGCTATGGCGTTCAATTTTTCGGCTATTCTGCCAATATTAGATCCGACGAAGAGTGGGCAAAATATTTCACTGGCGGTGAATTTGCCGAAGTGCAATACCCTGGAATTTATAACAATCGTGTCTATTCTGACCATTTTGTGAATATTGGAGCACTACCATACAAGCCATCTGAAACAGCTTTGTTAAACAGCACTGTTGATCCTGGCATTGTTCTGACGACTGAATATTATCAAAACTATGAAAGATACCAATCTCACGTTGCGACTCTTGAAAGCGAGTTGATGATACCAAACTTTTATTTGCTAAATGCTTCATTGTTTACCGTATCCTCAAGTGATTTAAACTTGCCAAGACATCAGTATCCATATATAAAACAATATCTAAATGATACGTTTGTTAATGAAGAGAAGTCTTTAGCAGATTCATTAAATAAGAAAAATATATTTTTGCTTAATTCCACATTCCTTGATGGATTGAACAATCAACCCTTACTTACAGACAGTAATTATATTGCGAGCGAAGAAGACTTATCCCAAATATATTCTTTGATGCCATTTGGCAATAAATTAGAAATTACATCAGAATTAGCAAATGTTGCTTCACAAAACCTGTTTAAAGAAGCAATAGAAACCAATTCATATGAATATAAATTTATAAAAATATTAAAAGAAGCTTTTCAAGAAGAGACTTCACTATCCACGTCAACTGTCAATTTTGGAGTCAATGTTACTGAACAAAAGAGTATCACTGCCACATCCTATGGAACATCTGAAACTACTCAAACTATTCCGCTAAAGGTATTGGATGTACCCACTGCCATGATATATTCATATAAAAATAACATCTCAGAAACAAATGATGATTTTGTTATCGACGGTGAGAGTTATGAAGAACAAATAAATATTTTTTCTGACACTGACGGAATCTACGGTGCTTTAAACACAGAAAGAACTTTGGGCACATTTAACTCATTTAGAGAAATAGTAAAGCAGAATTATGAATCATTCATGACTTATGGTTCTCCACGAGGCTTAGACTTTAGTGCATTCCTAAATCAAGCTAATGAGACAAAGTACCATGAAACAATGGCCTTTAGAATACAAAAGATAGGCGGTCGCCCAACAGGAGATTCTCGAACCGAAAATACAATACAAAACATTTGGTTTTATAACAGAAATCAGGCAATAAAATATCTTGACACTCAAGTCGAATACGGCACCCAATACACTTACAAAGTATTTTCATATGTGTTGGTCCAGGGATACAAATACCAATTATCCGATCTATCTGTATCTCGCAGGCTTTCTGAACAAGATACCGAACCCGAATCAACACAGTCACCAGTTTATTGTTTGGAACTCTATAGCCCATTTACAGGCGAAACGATGCCCCGCAAAGCTGCAGTCGAGGCTGTTAGTCCCGAAGTACAAACAGCGATTACAGAACTAACCAACCGCCTCAGAATGACGAACATGGATTTGAGGAAAATAGAGTCGTTGCAACAACAAAACTTTGATTTTAGATCCCAAGTATATAATGAGGTTACCTCCACCTCGGGTGAAAAATTCTACGCCACAGCCGCAGGTTCTGTCCGAGATACCGAGATTACAACATATCTGTTTGACGATGAGGTTGATCAATTTGCTCAACTTGGGGCGTTACTTGACACATTCGGTGGATTTGAAGAGTTGGTTACGCGTGAAGACACCGACGGCGATGGAGATGTTGATCTGGATGATCTAACTGAAGAACAACGTGCGACTTATGATGCCTCATACGCAGCCCTTTTGGCCACTGCTCAAACTGTAACTACTGAAAATAAGATGGATGTCATAGGCATAGCCGAGATCGACGAGAGTGCGCTAGATATCCTTTCCGGTTCCGTAGATGCAGAACTAAGTGAAATTCGTGAATCTCTAAGCGCCTTGGATCCTTTCCAAAACGTAGAAGCAAATTCATTGTTTAATCAAAGCCAGTTATTGGTTAACATGCCCTATATAGCAGAAATAAATGTATCAGTTGAATCATCGTTAAAGATATTAGAAATACCATTAGACGAAAAACAAATGAGAATAATCGATCACGCACCGAACGATCTTGTGGTTTCTCCTCATCACTTAATGGACCAGAGCAATCGTCTAGGCTTTTACATGAAGTATGATACTTTTTCTGCCGATACTGTTTCGTATCCGCCACCAATAACAACTCAAGATGTATCCAACGAAAGTTCTTACAAAATAGGAAAGGATTTCGCAGTAAATTCAAAAACCAAAGAGCAAAGTGTATCCAGGCCAATATTTATTGAGGTCTACAGGATGGTCACAAAGCCAACATCATATAGAGATTTTGACGGAAATCTAAGAAAAACAATCGACTTAAGGGGTCAATCAGGAGATATAGCCTCCGATATGTTTTACAATGACTTTGTAGAGACAAATAAGAAATATTATTATGTTTTTAGAATAGTCAATTCTAATGGGGTTTCTGGTACACCAAGTGATATTTTTGAATCTGAGCTTATAAATGACGGAGGCTATGTTTACGGCTCATTTAAACAAATGTCTGAGTCTGAATTAGTTGAGCCCCCACCTAAAGAGCCAAGCATATCATTTAAAAAACTAATAAATATAGTCCCAAACATTCAGCATTTAACACTAAATACTAACGCTGATATGTTTTCTGACGCATCAACAGACCACCTTGGCGACATTTCTTTGGGTTCCGAGGGGTCAGGACAGCAATTTTGGGACCAGCAATTCAAAATTAGATTGACTTCTAAAAAAACAGGTCGAAAGATAGACCTGAACTTAAAGTTTGAGATCAAAGATACAAAATAAAATTAAACACTATTTATGTGAGAGAGGAAAATAAATGGGCTTTTTAGATAATTCAGGTGACATCATTCTCGACGCCGTGCTAACTGACGTTGGCAGAAAAAGAATGGCAGAGGGCAAGTTTAGAATTGCAAAGTTCTCCCCCGGCGACGACGAAATAGATTATTCGCTTTATAATGCAGATCACCCCAGCGGCTCCGCATACTACGATTTAGAAATTTTGCAGTCTCCAATTATGGAGTCAGCGACTAAGCAAGCCTCTTCCATTAAGTATGGACTGCTCAGTATCACAAGAACTGATTTGGTTTACATGCCATCAATTAAGATTAATGAAAAACTTTCAGAAGCTTTCAAGAAAACAAATAATGTTTATCACCTTGCAGTCAACCGCGCTACTTATCAAAACTTGACAGGTTTAATTGATGAAAGCTTTGTCATGGAGCCTAACACCAAAACACCATCAAAATCTTTGATTATTGAATCCGGTATTGAAACTGGGCAGCGCCAACCAACTCTAGAAAACAGAACCGCTATGATTATGGATACAAACCTTAACGACACAAACTATGAATTTAGATTTGACAGCAGATTTGTTGCCGGCATAAATGCTCTCCAAGGGGGTAAGTTCGCCAACCTGTCTGATGGCACAAGAGATATATCTTTGAACGTGTTTACAAGCAGACCGTCGATTGGTGCTTCAAACTACATTGGTAATTACTCAAGTGCCATAGCATCTGCAATTCCAAACTTGGTTGCCAAGAGAGCCAATGACACCACCGGCAATACACTTTCAGAATTTGTTGGACCGAGAGGTACCGTCACTGCTGCAACAATTAAACCAAGCACTGAAATCAACGCCGAGGGCTCTAGCACTCCGTCATTTTATACGCTATACGGCAGGACCGGCTTGACAGAGGCACAACTTGGTGTTGGCAGCGGCGGCACATTATATGATGTAATAGATACAACTATATATGTTATAGGGCTAACCAGCGGTGTTCAGCTACAAGTTCCATTAAGATTAGTTAGGAAACAAGGATAATTAAATGCCAATCAATTATGAACCAATTGACGCAACCACAGACGTTGCCACAACAAGAACTTTACTACACGAAGTCATTCCGCTAACCGGAACCATTGTTAGCGGCACATATGGCACTTTCCCAAGCGATGAAAACATAAAAAATTACTCGCACGGGATGTTCCAATCCGTATATGATTATCCCTTCTTAAGCTCTTCAGCGAATCATATATTTGATCTTACGGTTGGATATGATGAGACCTCGCCTCGCTCTGGCTCGGCTTCATTACAAAATTCAAAGAAAATAAATATGTATAACCAAATGTCTCAAGTTCTACTTGGCTACACTGGTTCGGCGAATGAAGTCAGGAGATTCGAGAGTGATTTAACTCTTGACGGTGCAGGTGCAATGAAAGAAACAATATTCGTTAATTTTTCTCGCCTGCTGTCTAAAGATGAAATTAAAAAAGGCTCTTTCTCGATTACTGTAAAGACTGGTTCTTATTTTGGAACAGCCCCATCATATATTACGGGCGGAATGGCGACATACACCGACTCTGCCGCTTCAGAGACCCAGGGCACACTTAATACTGTTGGTGGAGATTATGGTATCTTATCTGGAGCACAAGGAATAGGCGGCGTAGTTTTCTACCAAGCAGGTCTCGCAGTTCTTACAGCTTCTATATTTAGATCTGGCTCCGCTGTTCCTTCAAGTCGTGAAACCCCTGGCTTTTATTCCGATGGTGGAACAACTTGGCACACAGTGGATGAACTTTTGACAGGCTCAACTATATCAGGAGCATGTGATGCCGTTCGTCAGAGAATTGATAACATTCAATTCAATAACACAACAGAAATAAACTCCACTGTTTACTTCTGTCGTATGCCGCATAACAAATACAATTATTCTAGTAACCCAACATATCTAAACAACGGTGCTATTAGAGTTAAAAACGAAAACAGAAACAATCCACCTGTTGCCTATATTACGACCATTGGGCTTTATAACTCGGCAAATGAGCTACTTGCGGTGGCCAAGCTTTCTGAGCCATTACGCAAGGATCCAACAAACGAGCTAACCCTCCGCGTCAGGCTGGACTACTAAGGAGGGCAAAATGTCCCTCAAGAAGTTTGGACGCAGCGACATAATAAGAAATGCCATGAGGGCATACCCTCATAACAGTTTCTTTATTTATTCGTCTTCGGTGTATTACGATCATAGACCAATAGAAAGCGGAAGCTTCAGCGATGATATTCTGTCTGCTTCAGGCGGCATCAGTCTGTTTGAATACAATATTGACAAAAGCGGCAGCACAAGATTTCTCGATGAGCCATCTGGTCGAACTTCACTATCGTCATCTACTGCCCTCGATCCAAATCCGCCAATCATTCCTTTTGTTTACAAATCAAGTGTCAAGCAATATCTAAAATCAACACCTAGAAGTAGAAACATGTCCGGTGAGCCGGGCGATCCTAGTATTATAAATGTTAGTGGCCCGATGCAAGAGGTATCAGATGACTATGTGTTTGTGCCGATAGGTAGTGCCCTTACAGGGTCAAGTTATTCTTTGACATCATCAATCACAAGAGAATTGATGTTAACTGCTGGTACCACTGGTTCTGAGGTTGACATAGCCAGACCAAAGTATAGGCACTACCATAGCTTAAAAAACAGCTTAAATTTCTATGGGGGCAGAAGTCCGCACTATTTGGTTAATTACTCCGACAACATCAATGGAGAATGGAATAAAGACGAGCAAGATATAAATCTAATCTCAGTTCCAAAAATATTCTACGGCAGTCGAATTAAACCCGGTAGCTTATCTTTAAAATTTTATATCACTGGCACTCTTGTTGGTGAACTTCAAGATACAAAATATAATGGCGAGTTAATTCAGGTTGGACCACCAGGGTCAAATGGCTCTGGATCTGTTGCTGGCGTTGCTTTATATGAAGAGGGGTTTGCACTTTTAACAGGTAGTTGGAAACTAACAGATCAGGCATTTGATTTTGGTGGATCTGGCGGCGACCCGCGCATAGATTTTATAACTGGATCATGGTTATATTTTGCTGCCGGCGGCAACGATGGCATTAGTGGTTCAACTGTTGCAGCCGCCACTACCTCCGCATCTTTTGACATGTCTTTTAGGGGGCACACCGAGACTCAAGTGTTAACAATGTATGCTCACGCTCGTCGTGGTGAAGCTAATTATTCAAATAATCCAACATTTTTAACTCATGGGCAAACAAAAGTGTCTGTATCGTCATCAAATATGTATATAGAGAGTGACAGCCAAACTATTAAAAACACTGTCTCCTCAAGCTTTGACGGGTTTGAGGCAGCATTTGAGAGACAGGTGTATGTCTCGCGTGTTGCTATTTATGATGACGATAAGAAGCTCATTGGAATAGCAACGCTATCAAACCCCGTGCTCAAGAAAGAAGCGCAGGACCTATCATTCAAACTAAAGTTGGACCTATAATGAAACCAATCCTAATCGTATCCCCTTGGTTTACCAAGCTCATGTCAGTTGTCATAGATGTATACGCTATCACAATCTTCCCGTTTATCATATCGAAAGAAGAAATGAGCGCAGAGACCCTCAACCACGAAACAATACACATCTACCAACAGAGAGAACTACTACTAATTGGCTTCTATCTTCTA
>TARA_R110002020_G_scaffold239934_9_pt1 | contig 11970 bp, 10 predicted proteins | sample TARA_R110002020 | Tara Oceans TARA_R110002020 (sample SAMEA4396489) | marine metagenome | biome: Westerlies Biome; feature: [MES] marine water layer (ENVO:01000295) within the mesopelagic zone...; material: water (ENVO:00002006), including particulate matter (ENVO:01000060) such...
TGCAGATGGGGTTCCCGCCTGTCGAGCGCAGCGGAAGCAGTGTGACTTCCACCGGGCCGCTGTGTTCGTACCAGTAACAGCCGTCCTCGGGGCGCAGCCGCGCTGTGCCCAGATCCTGGCCGGGTGCGGCAATGGTTGTCACGGACTCGGGCAGGTTTCCGACATTTGCCGGAGAGCTGCCATCCATCATGAGTTCCGTGCAACCGGCAAGAAACAGTATTCCTGCCATTATCGGCACGTAGAGTTTGCGCATGTCTACCTCGTTCATCCAGATCGCTTGGTCCCGGCATGCACTGCTTTGGCCGGGTCGTTTGAAGGGGCGGTGACTTCGCGGTCACCGAAGGGCGCCATTGGCCCCTGAAGCTTTGGCCACTCTAGGGGCTATGCCGATGTGGACGCAATGAATCCCCGAGGGCAATCCACGTCATGGGACGGTCCCCGCCGGTCGCAGAAGGCCGCCAAAGGCGCAACCGGCGATGCGGGATCGCTTTACCCCAGCCAGACGTCGAGGAACAACATGATGACAAGGCCGAAGGCAAGGCCGAGCGTCGCCCTGTTCTGATGACCGGAGCGGTGGGTTTCGGGAATGATCTCGTGGCTGATGACATACAGCATCGCACCTGCCGCGAAGGCCAGACCCCAGGGCAGAAGGGGCTGCGCAAGGCTGATGACGCTCGCGCCGATAAGGCCGCCGACAGGCTCCACGAGCCCGGTGAGGGCGGCGATGCCCCAGGCGCGCGTTCGGGAATAGCCTTCGCCAAGCAGAGACACCGCGACCGCCAGGCCTTCGGGGGCGTTCTGCAGCCCGATGCCGATCGCAAGCGGCAGCCCGCCCGATAACCCGTCAGCCCCGAAACCGACGCCGACGGCCAGGCCTTCGGGGACGTTGTGGATGGTGATCGCGATGATGAAAAGCCAGACGCGGCGCAGCGACACGGCATCGGGACCCTCGCGCCCGGATTTGAAATGCTCGTGCGGTATCTTTTCGTTCATCAGCGCAACCGCACCCATGCCGAGCAGGATCGCGAGGCAGACGATGGCCGCGGGGGTGGCGGAGCCGTCGAATTGCCTTTCGGCCGCGTCGAGCGCCGGGATGATCAGCGAAAAGAACGAGGCCGCAAGCATCACGCCCGCTGCGAAGCCCAGCAGGAGATCGCGGGTCGCCCGCGACGGGATGCGCCCGAAGAACACGGGGAGCGCCCCGACAGCGGTCAGCGATCCGGCGGCCAGGCTGCCAAGAAAGCCAAGCGCTATGGGGGAGAGGGTGTCCATGTTGTCAGGCGTTCCCGGAGTTCAGCTCAGGCGCCGGGGTAGCGCGTATAGACCTCGGTCGATCCGTCTGCGCGGATCAGGTAGACATCGTAGGCCTCGCGCTCGTCCTGCGGTCCCATGCCCGGCGATCCGTAGGGCATTCCGGGCACGGCAAGGCCCACAGCGTCCGGCCGTTCGTTCAGCAACCGATGGATATCGGCGGCCGGGACGTGGCCCTCGATCACGTACCCGTCGACGAGCGCCGTATGGCAGGACACCATGCGTTGCGGCACGCCATGGTCGAGCTTGAAGCGCACGAGCGACCCGCCGAACATGTCTTCGCCCGTGGGCTGGAAGTCGTGCTGCTCAAGATGCTGCATCCACGACAGGCAGCAGCCGCAGCCATTGGTTTTCTTCACGTCGATCGGGATCGCATCGGCGATGGCCTGCGCCGCGGGGAGCAGGGCCAACGCGATGGCAAGGGCGGGAACGTGCCGTTTCATGGGTCAGGGCCTTTCGGTTGGTGTCCGGGCGGTGCGGCCGCCCAACTGTTCGGTCAGACGCGAGTGTGCGTCGGGCAGCCGCCCGAGAGCAAGCCGGTCGTCCGCGAAACGCCGGTCGCGATGCCTGCAACGCCGATGCGGTCGATCGTTTCTCCGGTCCTGCGGTGCTGCATTACAGGTTTTGTAAACAATTTGTCCGAGACTGGCCGTTCGCCGGTCCGGAGTACCAACATGTTGCGTCTGCTCGCCATTGTCATACCGGTCGCCACGCTGGCGATCTGGTTGCTGATCAGCACGCTTTCGAAATTCTACGCGGAGCAGGCGATTGCCAGGGATGCCGGTCACAAGGCCCTGCACTGGGGCGAATACATGTCCGAGCGGGTGCCGGAGCTTGAGCAACTGATTGCCACCGGGATTCCCTCGCCCGAGCAGAAGCAGATCATTCGTCAGATACGGACCCTGGGCGACGTGTTCCGCTTCAAGCTGTTCGATGCGAACGGGCGGCTTGTGCTGGTGTCCGACGAAAATTCCATTTCGAATCCTGTTGGCGTGTCCGCAGAACACGACCCCGAGACGATGACGGCGGTACGCACGCGCAAGTCTGTGATCGCCGTACGTGACGGCGCAGAAACCAATGGATGGCCGGATCTTTATGCCGAGGCCTACGTTCCGCTGCTGGATGATCTTGGCCGGATTGCCGGTATCATCGAGGTTTACGTCGACGTCACGAGCACCGAAACCTATTTCGAGGAGAGCTTCGACAAGTTCGGCGTGATCGTTTCCTTCGCGAGCGCGCTGTTGTTCCTGCTTCCCGCGGTGGGCTTTGCAATGCAACGTCGCACGGCACATCGCTCTCTGGAGGAGGTCGAGTATCTCTCGCGGTACGATCCGCTGACGGGACTGGCAAACCGGGCAGAGTTCACGCGCCGTGCCGGGGCGCTTCATGCGGACGGCAAGCTTTCGAGCCTGCTGTTCATCGATGCCGACAAGTTCAAGACCATCAACGACACCCACGGACACGCGGTCGGCGATGCCTTCCTGGCGCAGCTGGGCCGGATACTGACGTCACAGACAGAAGCCTGCGATATCGTGGCCCGGTTCGGTGGCGACGAATTCGTGGTCGCGTTCTGTGGTCTCAGGACCGAGATGCTTGAACCGCGCGTTCGGGCCATACTGAAACAGTGCGCGCAGCCCCTGCTTGCGGATGGTGTCTCGATAACGGGTTCTGTCAGCATCGGCGTGGCTATCGCGTCCGAAGGCAACAGCTTGCAGGATACCATCGCCCAGGCCGACGCCGCTCTCTATTTCTCCAAATCCGAGGGTAGAAACCAGTTCGCGATCTACGGCGACAGCATGGGAGAGCAACTTCGTCGCCGCGTCGAGCTGGAAACCCTGGTCAGAAACGCCGCCGAGAACGAGACCTTTACCCTCGACTACCAGCCGCTGGTGGCAGGGGACGATTTTCATCCGATCGGATACGAGGCTCTCCTGCGCCTGAAAAGAGAGGACGGCACATTCGTGCCCCCGGTAGAGTTCATTCCCCTGGCCGAGGACATGGGCCTTATCGACAAGATCGGCCGTTGGGTGATCTACACCGCCACACGGGCCATTTCCTTGCAAGCGGGAGAGCTGAAGATCGCGGTGAACCTGTCGGCGGTTCAGTTCCGGCGGGGCGATCTGCCCGAGATCGTGGCGGATGCTCTCGCGCGATCAGGGCTGCCCGCCAACCGGCTGGAGCTTGAGATCACCGAGTCGCTGCTTCTTGGCGACGACCCGTTCGTCCTGTTCCAGATCGATACTCTCCGCGACATGGGCGTCGGCATCGCGATGGACGATTTCGGCACCGGCTATTCCAGCCTGGGCTATCTGTGGCGTTACGGTTTCGACCGTATCAAGATCGACCGCTCCTTCGTCGCGGGACTGCTGGACAACCCCGAACGGTCCCTGGAGATCCTGGATTCGGTTGTCATGCTGGGCAAGAAACTGGGTATGAAAGTAACCGCCGAAGGTGTCGAAACGGAGGAGCAGTCAAAGCTTCTGACCAAGCTGGGCTGCGATGTATTGCAGGGATACATGTTTGGACGGCCTGCGCCCCTGCCGGACGTCCCCGGGTCGCGGGAAACGCCGGAGACCGTTTCGCCTCCGCTCTCCCGAGAAGCATGAGGTCCCAGCCTTGGCGACGACCTGTTCGATTGCGGGCGCCGGTTGGTGAAGATCTGCAGATGGCTTGCCCGGGCGCCTTTCGAAGTGACGCGACGGCCCGCCTACAATTGCGGAGCCGATACCGGCACGTCCGGAGCCAGTTCGGCCCAGATGCGTTCTTCGGCTTTGGATTTCTGGCCGATCAGACGCGTGGCGGTCGTCGCGATCCGCGGCGTCGGAAGGATGTCGGAATAACTGACCAGGGTGCGCGGGGCGGACAGGGTGTCCAGCATCGATGACGGGACCCAGGCGATGCCGACGCCATTGGCCGCGATCTGCATGGCGGCCACGGTCAGGGCGGTTTCCACCCGGACCTCGGTCGCGATATGGTCCGGGATGTGGGGATTGACTTCGGTTTCGATCAGCTTGCCCAGGAACACGTCCGACGGGTACGCGACAAGGGGCAGATGACCGTCCTCGATTTCGGACCTGAGATGGGCGGTGCCGACAGGGACAAGGTCTTCCGTCGAGATCAGAAGCTGTTCCATGTATTCCTCGGGCGGCTGCGCAAGTTCCGTCATCGACTTGTAGGTCAGGACAAGATCGGCCTCCTTCGTGATCAGCATCGCCCAGCATTCCGACCGGTTCGCGGAATGCAGGCGCAGCGTGTAGCCCAGTTTCCCCAGCCGGCTGGCGATAAGCTGCGGCAGCAGCGACGTCGTGATCGCGTGCTGGCTGGCCATGACGATCCGGCTGCTGATCTGCCTGTCGGCCTTGCGCAGATCCACGACAAGCGATTTGAGATCCGACGACAGGCGGCGCAGCCGGTCTTCCTGATCGATCAGCATCCCGGTGGGACGCGCGGGTTTCCGCGTCCGGTCCATGAGATCGACACCCAGGTAGTCCTCGATGCTGCGCACCCGGCGCGAGAAGGCGGGCTGTGTCAGGTGGCGTCGCTTCGCGGCTTCGTTCAGGGAGTCGCTTTCAAAGATGGCGACGATGTCCTCCAGCCATTCGAGTTTCATGTCGGCTCCCGTCTAATATGCGTTGGCCGCATGATAGGTCCGGAACTTGGCATTTGAGAACCCGTATTCTACGTTGCATTCTGGCCTTCTACACAAAGCCCGAGGAACTACTATGCATTTCGCGCGATTTGAACGTGTTCGGTTGGCCCATCTGCCGACGCCCCTGGAACCGATGGATCGCCTGTCCGATGCCTTGGGCGGGCCCCGGCTTTGGATCAAGCGGGACGATTGCACCGGGGTGTCCACCGGCGGCAACAAGACCCGCAAGCTGGAGTTCCTGATGGGCGAGGCGCTGGCCCGAAAGGCCGACGTGGTCATCACGCAAGGTGCCACGCAATCGAACCATGTCCGCCAGACGGCCGCGTTCTGCGCACGTCTGGGGGTGGAGTGCCACGCGATCCTTGAAGACCGCACCGGATCCAACGATCCCGATTACCGGCTGAACGGCAACGTGCTTCTGGACGGCTTGCACGGTGCCACCATTGAACATGTGCCCGCCGATACCGACATGGGGGCGGCCTGTGAAACGGCAGCCGAAGAATTCCGGGCGCAGGGCAAGACGCCCTATATCATCCCGGGTGGCGGGTCGAACCCTGTCGGCGCGCTTGGCTATGCCAATTGCGCGCTGGAACTGGTCAACCAGGCGAACGAGATGGGGCTGAAGATCGCACGCGTCCTGCATGCGACCGGGTCGGCGGGGACGCAGGCGGGGCTGGTGACCGGGCTGCGCGCGCTCAATTCCGGGATTCCGCTTCTGGGCATCGGCGTCCGCGCGCCCAAGGAAAAGCAGGAGGCCAACGTCTTCGCGCTGGCGCAGGCCACGGCGGAGAAGCTGGGCTGCCCCGGGGTTGTTTCCCGCGACGATGTCGTTGCCAATACCGATTATGTGGGCGAGGGGTACGGCATCCCCAACGCCGGCACCATCGAGGCGATCGAGATATTCGCCCGGTACGAGGCCATCCTTCTCGATCCGGTCTATTCCGGCAAGGGCGCGGCGGGGCTGATCGATCTGGTGCGCAAAGGGACCTTCGACGGGGCCGAGAACATCGTGTTCCTGCATACCGGCGGCTCGGCCGGGCTGTTCGGCTATCGGTCGACCTTCGACGCGCCGCGCGAGCTTTCGCTGGCAACCTGACACGGGACGGGACATATCGGATGCACAAGGTGATCGGGCTGATCGGCGGCATGGGACCGGAGGCGACCATCCTGATGATGTCGCGCCTTCTGGCCGCCACGCCTGCCAGCGACGATGCCGATCACATCCCGCTTCTGGTCGACAGCAACACGCGCGTGCCGTCGCGCATCGCCCATCTGATCGACGGTACGGGGGAAGATCCGACGCCGGTCCTGGTCTCGATGGCGGAAAAGCTGGCCGCAAGCGGGGCGGACGTGCTGGCCATGCCTTGCAACACGGCGCACAGCTATTATCCGGCGATTGCCGCGGCGGTGCGGATCCCGGTGCTGAACATGGTGGACCTGACCGCGCGGCAGGTTGCGGCGCAGTATCCCACGGGGCCGGTGGGCATCCTTGCGTCGCCTGCGGTAGAGATCACCGGGGTCTTCGCCAAGGCCTTCGCGTCCCTTGGCCGCGACGCGATCTATCCCGCCGACCGGGATCGCACGCTTTCGGCCATCCGCGCGATCAAGGGCGGGGACACGGACCGCGCCCTGCCGATCCTGCGGGCGGCGCTGGCCGAACTTGCGGATGCGGGGGTGGGGGTTGCGGTGATAGGGTGTTCCGAGTTCTCGATCGCCGCACCACGGCTGACCGATGCGCCGCTGCCGCTGGTCGACAGCCTCGATGTCCTGGTAGACGCCTGTGTCGCCGCCGCGACCGGCCAAGCCGTCTCAGTCAAGCAGGGAGCCGCGTAGGCCCGATGACCGTTCACTATCTCAAGTCCGCCACGCCACAGGCTCCCGAACAGAAGATCGAGCTGCGCGATCAGGTGACCGACATCCTGTTGGCCATCGAAAAGGGCGGCGAGGCCGAGGCGCTGCGCTTTGCCCGCCGGTTCGACCGGTGGGAGGGAGACATCGTCGTCACGCCGAAAGAAATCGAGGCCGCGACCGCCCGCCTGTCCCCGTCGCTGCGCGAGGATATCGATTTCGCGCATGAAAACATCCGCCGGTTTGCCGACGCGCAGCGCGCCACGCTGACGGATATGGAGATCGAGATGGCGCAGGGTTTCATGGCCGGCCAGAAATCCATCCCCGTCCTTGGCGCCGGCTGTTATGCGCCGGGGGGCCGGTTCAGCCACGTGGCCTCTGCCCTGATGACGATCACGACGGCCAAGGCGGCGGGTGTGGAATTCGTGGCGGCCAGTTCTCCGCCCCGGGGCGGCTTCGGGATCTCGGACGAGATGGCCTATGCCATGCATCTGGCGGGCGCCGACACGATCCTGCGCATGGGCGGGGTGCAGGCCATCGCGTCGATGGCCTTCGGTTTCTTCGGGATGACCCCGGTCGACGTGCTGGCAGGCCCCGGCAACAGCTGGGTGGCCGAGGCCAAGCGCCAGCTGTTCGGCCGTGTCGGCATCGACATGGTCGCGGGCCCGACCGACAGCCTGATCCTTGCCGACAGCAGCGCCCATGCGGAGGTCGTGTCATGGGACATGGTCGGTCAGATGGAGCACGGCGCGGATTCGCCCGTCTGGCTTGTGACGGATGACGCGGACCTGGCGAGTGCGGTGCTGGAAATGATCCCCGGCCTGATCGGGTCCCTCCCCGCGGCCAACGCGGAGTCCGCCGCGGTTGCCTGGGCCAACCTGGCCGAGATCGTGGTCTGCGACACGCGCGAGGAAATGGCGCGCATGGCCGACACCTATGCGCCCGAACACCTGCACGTGCAGGCGCGGGACCTGGACTGGTGGCTGGGACGGCTGAAGGCCTATGGTTCGCTTTTCCTGGGCGAGGAAACGACGGTGGCCTTCGGTGACAAGGCATCTGGGCCGAATCATGTGCTGCCCACGTCCGGGGCTGCGCGGTACACGGGCGGGCTTTCGGTGCACAAGTTCCTGAAGACGGTCACCTGGCAGAAATCGACCGCCGAAGCGGCGCGCCGCGTGGCCGAGGTCACGGCGCGGATTTCGCGGATGGAGGGCATGGAAGCCCACGCCCGGACCGCCGATATCCGCCTGTCACCCCGCGGGTAAAGCCACCGCGGCTCTTACACCTCTTCCGCGAAATGGCAGGCGCTCATCTGGCCGCCGCCCATGTCCCGCAACGCGGGCACGTCGCTGGCGCAACGGTCCGTCGCCATCGGGCAGCGGGTGCGGAAGAAGCAGCCGCTGGGAGGATCGATCGGGCTGGGCACATCGCCCGTCAGCACCACGCGGTCGCGTTTCGCGGATGGATCCGGCAGGGGCACGGCCGACAGAAGCGCCTTCGTGTAGGGGTGGCGCGGATGGCGGAAGATGGCGTCGCGATCCGCGATCTCCATGATCCGGCCCAGATACATGACGGCGATCCGGTCGCTCATGTGTTCGACCACCGCCAGATCGTGCGAGATGAACAAAAGCGCCAGCCCAAGGTCCTTTTGCAGATCCATCAGCAGGTTGATGATCTGCGCCTGAACCGACACGTCCAGGGCCGATACGGCCTCGTCGCAGATGATGATGTCGGGCTCCGATGCCAGCGCCCGCGCGATGCAGATCCGCTGACGCTGGCCGCCGGAAAACTGGTGCGGCATGCGTACCATCGTCTCGCGCGGGAGGCCGACCTTTTCCAGAAGATCGCCGACGCGGGTCCGGCGTTCGGTGCGGGTCCGGGCCATGCGGTGGCTGCGCAGGGGTTCGGCGATCAGCTCCTCGACCGTCATGCGGGGGTTCAGGCTGGAAAACGGGTCCTGAAAGACCACGTTCATGCGCTTGCGGACGGGCTGCATTTCCGCCCGGCCCAGCCCGGCGATGTTCTTGCCTTCCAGCGTGATCCGGCCTTCGGTCAGGGGGATGAGCTGCGCCAGGCATTTCCCGACGGTCGACTTGCCGCAGCCGGATTCGCCCACCAGCGACAGTGTCTCGCCCCGGGCGATGTGGAAGCTGACGTCGCTGACGGCATGCACCGCCTTGACCGACCGCGAAAACAGCCCGCCCCGGATCGGGAAACGTTTCACGAGGTTGCGGACTTCGATGAGATGCGGGGCGTCGGTCATGCGGCCGAGACCTCCCGGGGCGAGAAATGGCAGGCGGCGAAGTGGCCCGGGGCCTTGGCCTCCAGCGCCGGGTCGATGCGGCGGCAGACCTCCTGTGCCCTGGGGCACCGGTCGGCGAAGGCGCAGCCCGACAGGGGCTTTGACAGGTCCGGGACACGGCCCGGGATTTCGGCAAGGCGGACAGGTTCTGCCGTGGTCAGCGACGATCCCAGCTTGGGCACGGCGTTCAGCAGGCCCTGGGTATAGGGATGGCGCGGCGTGCGGAACAAATCGCCGACCTTCGCCTCTTCCACCTTGCGGCCGGCATACATGACCAGCACCCGTTCGGCGAATTCTGCCACGACGCCAAGATCGTGGGTGATCAGCATGACGGCCGAGCCCACCTTGCTGCGCAAGTCCTGCATCAGGTCGAGGATCTGGGCCTGGATTGTCACGTCGAGCGCGGTCGTGGGTTCGTCGGCCACCAGAAGCGCGGGGTTGCAGGCCAGCGCGATGGCGATCATCGCCCGCTGGCGCATGCCGCCCGACAATTGGTGCGGGTATTCGTCCACCCGGCGTTCGGGGGACGGGATGCCGACAAGGCGCAGCATCTCGATGGCGCGGTCGTGCGCTTGGGCGCGGCTGGCGTTTTCGTGCAGGCGGACGGATTCCCCGATCTGCTGCCCGATGGTGAAGACCGGGTTCAGCGAGGTCATCGGCTCCTGGAAGATCATGCTGATCTCGGCGCCGCGCAGCTTGCGCATCTGGCGTTCGGAGGCTTCCAGCAGGTTCCGGCCCCGGAAATTGATCTGCCCCGCCACCTTGCCCGGCGGCGTGGGCAGGAGGCCCAGGATCGACATCGACGTCACGGACTTGCCGCAGCCGGATTCGCCCACCACGGCCAGTGCCTCGCCCGCTTCGATGTCGAAGCTGAGCCCGTCGACGGCGCGGTTCACGGCCGTGGCCGTGCGAAAGTGGATCTGAAGGTCGCGCACTTCGAGAAGGGCCATGGCTATACCTGTTTCGCAAGCCGGGGATCGACAGCATCGCGCAGCCCGTCCCCCAGCAGATTGACGGCCAGGACGGTGATCGACAGGAACAGCGCCGGGAAGAACACGATGCTGGGCTTCACCTGCCACAGCGCGCGCCCCTCGGCCATGATGTTGCCCCAGGACGGCACCGACGACGGCATGCCGGCACCGATGAAGCTGAGGATCGCCTCGGTGATCATGGCCGAGGCGCAGATATAGGTCGCCTGAACCGTCAGCGGGGCCATCGTGTTGGGCATGATATGGCGCCGGATGATGCCGAGCGTGCTGGTGCCGCAGGCCTTCCCGGCCTCGACGTAAGGTTGCTCACGGACCGACAGCACGACCGACCGGGTCAGCCGCGCGACGCGGGGGATTTCGGCGATGGTGATGGCAAGGATCACGTTGAAGACGGACCCGCCGCGCATCAGCGTCATCAGCGCGATGGCCAGCAGGATCGCGGGGATGGACATCAGCCCGTCCATGATCCGCATCACGATGTTGTCGGCCCAGCGGATGAAGCCCGACAGAAGCCCGATGGCCAGCCCGACAACCGAAGCGCAGATCGCCACGCCGGCGCCCACCACGAGCGAGACGCGCGCGCCGTAGACCGTGCGCGAGAAGATGTCCCGGCCCAGCATGTCGGTGCCGAACCACGCATCGGCCGAGGGCGGCTTGACCCGGAACGCGGGGTTCAGAGCCGACGGATCGGCCGTCGCGATCCAGGGCGCGAAGATGCCCATCAGCGTGACCAGCATGAGCAGGATCAGCCCGATCCACATCGTCGGATGTTCGATCAGGAGCGCCATGCGCCGGCTGCGCTGCGGCGGCGGCGTCAGGATCTGCGGCCGGTCGGGGGCGGCGGCGAACTCTGCGTCTGTCTGGTTGATCGGGGCGGTCAATAGCTGATCCTCGGGTCGATGAGGGTGTAGCTGAGGTCGATCAGCAGGTTGATGATGACGTAGACGAAGCTGAAGACCAGGATGACGGCCTGGATCACCGGGTAATCGCGTCTCAGGATAGACTCCACCGTCAGGCGGCCCAGTCCCGGAAGGGCGAACACGGTTTCGATCACCACCGCGCCCGAGATCATGAGCGCGATGCCAAGACCCACGACGGTGACGATGGGCACCATCGCGTTGCGCAGGGCGTGGATGAACAGGACGGTATGCCCGGCGGCGCCCTTGGCGCGGGCGGTGCGGATGTAATCCTGCTGAAGGATCTCAAGCATCGTCGCCCGCGTGATCCGGGCGATCAGCGCGATATAGACGCCCGAAAGCGTGGCGGCCGGCAGGATCAGGCTGCGCAGCCACGGCCAGATGCCTTCGGCGATGGGCGTGTAGCCCTGCACCGGAAGCCAGCCCAGCTTCAGCGCCAGTGTCCACGCCAGCACGTAGCCCACCACGAAGACGGGGACCGAAAAGCCCAGAACCGCGAACAGCATGATGAACCGGTCCAGAAGCGATCCGCGTTTCCACGCGGCGGCCACGCCCATGGGAATGGCGATGGCCAGCGCGATGATCAGGGTCACGATCATCAGCGATACGGTCGGTTCGACCCGCTGCAGGATCATGGTGCTGACGGGTTCGCGGGTGAAGATCGAGGTTCCGAAATCCCCTTGGAACACGCCCCCGGCCCATTCGACGAACCGCACGGGAAAGCTCCGGTCCAGCCCCAGCTGGGTGCGGATATTCTCGATGTCCTCCTGCGTTGCCTGATCGCCGGCCAGGATGGCGGCCGGGTCGCCCGGGGCGAGGTACAGAAGGCTGAAGACGAAGATCATCACGAAGAGCACGACCGGCACGGTCGATAGGATGCGTCTGAGAATATAGGCGCTCATGCGGGACAGGTCCTTGGGGAAGGGGCGGGGGCACCCGGTTCGCAGGTGCCCC
>TARA_R110002020_G_scaffold461823_1_pt1 | contig 11956 bp, 10 predicted proteins | sample TARA_R110002020 | Tara Oceans TARA_R110002020 (sample SAMEA4396489) | marine metagenome | biome: Westerlies Biome; feature: [MES] marine water layer (ENVO:01000295) within the mesopelagic zone...; material: water (ENVO:00002006), including particulate matter (ENVO:01000060) such...
GAAACGATCTTGTTTCAAGTGACTTTTTAAACAAGTCTTGCGCGGTTGTAGGTCAAGCAATGACCTCAATCACTTATGACTTAAAGAATGAAGACATCCCGATCCTTTCTATGGCTAGGAACTTCAGTAACACAGAGCTTTTTTTAGGGTCTGGCACTTCTTCTTCAAGCTTAGATCAGTTTAACTTGCGTGATAATACAACTTCAATGAAGGGTACTTATTCAAATGTTGGTGATTTAGCTGTGGTTTTTTTGGGTTCACAGTTGATGTGGGGTATTACTGGTTTTGGCGCTGGGGTAATTCCAATATGGTCAAACAGTAATAACGCAACCCGCGCCCCTGTTGTTTATGCACCCAAGGGCGCCGTTTTAGCTGACTCTAGCACGGCGGTAAATGTAAGAACCACATTTATAATAGAGACCGCACTAAGAACCAGCTCGTTAACTAATTCTGTGAGTCCTTCGGGGGGTGTTCAGCTTTTTAAAGAGGTGCTAGATTTTACACTTGAATCAAGCTTAGAAGTTAACGACACACTTTACAGTGATAGAGATGAAACTATACCTTACACAGGTGCAAACGTCAGGTATTGGGCGTTAAGTAAAACAACCAATCAAATTGAATCGACTGGAACGGTTGACCCAGGGCCAAATGGCGAGATTCAAATAGAGGATCCAGCTATCACTACGGATAATTATATATTTATATACGAAAGCGACGACGAAGAGCTACTTGGTGCCGAACATAAAAACGTGAGCTAAACATGACGTATTTAAGAAATAACTCAGGCCCGGGCATATGGCTGGGGCAAAATAAAAGCAGTTTAAAATTGCCTACGGTAACCGGAGTAAGTAATCATAACATTGATGGCACAGTAACAATTACGCTTGATTCTTACACTAAATCATTAGCAGAATATGATTTTGATGGCGCTACTAACGCAATAGAAACTGGCCGGAGAGTAATGATCCTTTCTGCAGATGAGGATTTTGACGTAGGTTTTACTCTTGCTGCACCAGTTGGAAGCGGAACGATGGTGGCTCAAAGTCTGTCATCGTCTGCATCTGATAGAGAGTTTCACATATTCACACAAGTGAACGGCGGCAACTCAAATTCTGGCGCCATATTGCAGTTTGTTATTGTAGTTGGTGGTGTTCTTGTAGATACAGGGATTAGTGCAAGCGCTGGCGCATGGGAATTTAAAATAGTAAACATTCCCTTTTCCAACACATGTACATACACTGTATTTAAAGATGGCATACTTGCAACAGATGCAGCATCGACATCAACCCTAGGCCCAAGCCATAGTTTTACACATGATAACGATAGAGAGAGCTCTGCAACATTTACAATTGCAGCGCGTCACGACAATAGCAACGGCGCGTATGCCTATCGGTATCCCGGCGTTATTAAAAATGTCTATGTTAATCCTACCGTGGCATCTAGTTTTCAGCCGGTTTATTTTGCAATAAATGACAATAGCGCGACAATAACAGACAGCCAGGGCGGTCAAAGTGCAACACTATTAAATAACATCCCTGGAAACTGGGAGGTTTTTACAACTGTATCAGTTAATTATGCAGGTAGAACGTATACAAATGTAAATGAAATTGATGACAACACTATACAGGCAACAGTCCCGCACGATGGCCTTGTTAATGTCGTTGATAATATTACTGTAACCGATTCTGTAACGGTATCACCTGGCTTTGCTACCGTTTTGGAGCCGCCTGTAGGCTATTCTTACATTGAGTTTTCTGTACCTGAACCAGACATACCTGAATCTGGAGTTTTTTATAATTCTGATATTCCTTTTATAGCAGGTGACCAGTTTTTGTATCCTACACTAAGTTCTAACACTAGTGAGGCGCTTGTGATGAACTCGCAAAGTGTGCCGACTCAGTTTTTAAGCGCGGCAACTCACAATTATGAGGATAGTTGGTTTGTTGATCAAACTGACCAAGCGGCTTCAAGCTCTGAAACTCTAGCAGTCGTAGTTGTTGATAATACTGTTGATTTTTTTCACTTCGACGACGTGACTAACGCAAACCCAGGACAAACTTATCAAGATATAAAGCCCATATCTGGACCACCCGACGGCGCTTTAATTTATGTCACGGGTGGAGATATATCTAACGACGCGGGAAGCTCTTATACAACTATGCCTGCACCGTTTGTTGACGGTCAGACATACGTAAGAGCAACCGCAACAGCAGGGCCTCAAAATGGCGATACAGTAACAACATCAGTAAGTGTTAATAACGTATCAAGCAACTTTAGAGTCATAACCGGCGTAGGTGACTCGGTTACTAGCGTTTCATTTGATCCTGTTTTTAGTGCTGACATTAACGATTCGGACATTGAGTCAAGCGGCACAGTAATAAGCTTAGGTGGTCCGTTTGATGTTTCGGTTGAAAATTCAAATAATGCAGAGTATAGAATAAACGGCGGAGCCTGGACTTCTTCTGAAACGATTGACGGTTTTAATTCTGGTGACTCTATAGAGGTTAGGCTTGATACAGGCCCAAATTATTCAACCGCATATACTGCTGACGTTCAAATAGGCGGAATAGTTGGAACTTATACGGTGTTTACTCGCAACGATCCTGCAGCGGGAAGCGCAAAGAAAAACAACAGAAATTCAATAAGACTAGGATTAGGGCTATGAGTACAACAAGATTAATGGGCGCGACCAGGTGGAAGACTTTAGTTGTGGGCGAGCAGTTAAACCCGTTACCAGATTCAATAATATCTAACACGGATCAGGATGTAGAGCTAGACGGTGATGACGGTGTGATTGTAACGTTTTCATTAATAGCGGGAGTTATTTACCCATTGCGGCCTCAGATGCTATTAAGTGGAGCCGGCTTAATTGGTATATACAACGCCGTAAAATAGTGCACTATTTGGCCTAATAAGCTATTATGTACCGTAAATACGGTAAAAATACGGTGGGTTATGTCAAAAGATACGCAATTTAGCGCCGAGAATCAGCCGCCAAGGGGTCGCGGTAAGTCATCCAAAACAAAGATACTCGAAGCAATGAAGCGCACAAGCAGGAGTGAAGAAGATTTTTATGACATGCTTGTCACTAGAGCGTTTGATCCTGATGACAGTATCGGCGTAAAAGAAGTCTTGGCGCGCATATCCCCGCTTAAAAAAGCAGTGGCGCCGCCTGTGGAGTTTGAGTTTGATGAATCTGCAAGCATAACCGACCAAATAGGCCAGATAATCAGTGCGACCGCTAAAGGGATTATCCCACCAGATATTACCGGTATGCTGATACAGTCGATAAAAAACGCTTGTGACATTGAGCAGGCGGTAGACTTAAAGGCTAGGATTGAGCAGCTTGAGGAGCTATTAAGTGTTAAGTCTTAGGCGCAGAGTGGAAGAGCTAGAGCCTATCGTTAAGGCGCAGGCCGGCAAGCTTGAAAAGTCGGTTTATGGGATTGTTGACAAGATTCACAAAAATGGAAGGCCGCACATAGTGCGAAGATGGAAAGGCACCATAGGCAATATGAAGCCCACAAAGGAAAAGCCTACTATTTTAATGGCCGAGAAGTTAGAGCCGGTTATTTTGAAGCATAAAAAATACAAATTATTATATGGCGGTCGCGCAGGCACTAAATCCATAGCGGCTATGGATATTATGATAGGAGAAGTCAATTCAAACGGATCTGGGGTGTTTTGTCTTCGAGAACAAATGAAGTCATTAAGCCAATCGATTTACAGAGGAATCAATAAGAGGATTCAAGAGTTAAATTTTAAGGGGTTTAACCCGGTAGAGTCTAAGTGGAAGATTGACCACAAAAGCAAAGGTATCATATCGTTTGGCGGACTAAAGAATGTCGAAGATATGAAGTCATTAATTGATTATAAGTTTTTCTTGCTCGAGGAAAGCGCAAACACAAGTCAAGAGACTATAGACATATTGGGCCCAACGCTAAGAGGTGTTGAGGGCGCTGAGCTCTGGTATCTTTGGAATCCAAAATCATCGAATGATCCGATGAGCAAAGAATTTATTATTCCATATCAAGCCGCTTTAGATCGTGACGGTTATTATGAGGATGAGTACCACCTGATTATTAACGTATCATTTTTAGATAACCCCTGGTTTGCATCTGATAAATCTCTAAGCACTGAATATGAAAAGGACAAACAAAAAAAAGAAGACGGACGGATGAGCGCGGCTAGGTTTAATCATATCTGGCATGGATCATTTAATGATGACGTTGAAAACAGTTTAATTGATGCTGATTGGTTTGACGCTTGTATTGATGCACACAAAAAACTAGGCTTTGCTCCTAAAGGTGCTAAGGTTGTTACTCATGACCCCGCTGACGTAGGCGACGATTCAAAGGCTGTTGCTCTTCGTCACGGTGTTGTGTTTACTAGCATGGAAGAGCTAGAGGCGCAAAACGCTAATATAGGTATAGATATGGCGTGTGGTTTTGCATCTAACCATAATGCGGATGCGTTCGGCTGGGACTGTGACGGACTTGGCGCACCGTTAAGAAATCAAGTTGAGGATAATTTTAAGGGTAAAGCTATACGGTCTTACATGTTCAAAGGTTCGGAGTCAGTGCATAACCCGGATGCGGTTTTTAGTGCTGGCGAAGATTACGGAATGAGTCAGAGCAAATTAAATAAAGACGTATTTAGAAATAAGCGCGCACAAAATTATGCAAATATCGCGCAACGCTGCAGAAAAACTTATGAGGCGGTTAATAATGGCGTTTATTACAATCCTGATGATCTTATTAGTTTTTCAAGTGAAATAGAGTGCCTGCAAAAACTTAGGTCAGAGCTTTGCCGTATGCCGTTAAAGGCAAATGGTGCAGGTATGATAATGCTTTATACTAAAGAAGATATGAGGCGCGGTATTATTTTGCCGAACGGGCAGAAGTTAAAGCTGCCAAGCCCTAATCTAGCTGACTGCGTAATGATGAGCTTTGATCCTGCAGCAACTTTTTTACATAGGCCGCAAGTGCAAATGCCGCCCGCGCTAAAGACAATAGGTAGAAGATAATGCTAACACTTGAGCAATTAAAGAAGAATTTCGACACCGATTTCAATCACGGAATTGAACCCAGGGAGCAGGCTTCAAACGATTTGATTTTTTACCATGTTACACAGTGGGATAACAATCTCATTGATGACTCACAGCTAAGCTATAAGGGGCAGTTTGATGTTCTTCGCAAGGCTGGGCGGCATATTTTGGCACAACTGCGAAGTAACCCGGTGCAGGTTGATTTTCAGCCGATGGAGACATCAAGAACGGACGGCGCCGATATTTTGGACGGCTTATATAGATCTGACGATAGATCCAACACAAGCCAAGAGGCTATGAATATGGCCGCTCAAGAGGCTGTAGTATGCGGTGTTGGTGCGTGGTATCGGTACACAGAGTACGAATCAAGCCGAAACGGAAGCACAAAGCAGGTTATTAAAAGAAAGCCAATTTATGAGGCTAATTCTAAGGTCATGTGGGACGCTAACGCCAAGCTTCTAGATAAATCTGACGCGGTTAGGTGTTCGGTTCTTCATGCATACAGCGAAGATGCATATAAAGATCTAGTTAAAGATTTAACGGGCGAAGATTATGATTATGCGTGCTCATCGTTTAAAGAGCCTGATAACGGTAATAATTTTGTCTGGTTTACACAAGACAAGAAAGTATATGTTGTTGAGTGTTTTTATCTCGAAAAGGTAAAAGATAAGTATTTCACAATGCGTGATCCGTTCGGCAATGAGATTGTTGTAAGTGAATTAGAGCTTGGTGAGCAAATGGATGAGCTCATAGAGACCGGATACCAAATTGTTGAGGAAAAAGAAGTAAAGCGGGACAGAGTAAAAAAATATATTGCATCTGGTGAGCGGATATTAAAAGTTGAGGATATTGCTGGCGAGTATATACCGGTTGTGCCGTGTTACGGTGAGCGTGCATTCATTGACGGCGTAGAATATTACGAGGGTATAACGCGACTAGCTAAAGACCCTTGCCGCTTGCGAAATTTTCAGCTTTCCTATTTGGCCGATATTGTTAGCCGCAGCCCTAGGCCCAAGCCAATCTTTTACCCTGAACAAATACAAACGTTTGAGGAGATGTATTCTGAATCTGGCGCAGAAAATAACTATCCTTATCTGCTTCAGAACTCTAAAGATTTGAACGGTACGCCACTTCCCCTTGGGCCGGTGGGGGTTATGCCCGAGCAACCAATGCCCTCGGCTTTGATGGCGTCAATCGAGCTGTCACGTCAAGCTGTCGAGGATGTAGCTGATCCGGGTATACCTCAAGCCGTCGGCGATCCAGATATGAGCGGCAAGGCTATTTATGCATTGCAATCAAGAATTGATGAGCAATCTGCAGAGTATCAAGAGAACCTTAAACACGCAAAGAGACGGGACGCACAAATATATGCATCAATGGCTGCTGAGGTATACGCACAACCTAGAGAGGTAATCTTGACTTTGCCCGATGGTCAGAGAAAGCCGGCGCAACTAATGGAAGAGGTGTTTGATGAGAAAAAAGGCACGTTTAAAACGGTAAATGATCTTAATAACCTAGAATTTGAAGTTTTTGCGGAGGTTGGCCCGTCTTATTCTTCGCAAAAAGAGCAGGCAACAGACAGAATTGTAATGATGATTCAATCTATGCCTGATGGTGATCCGATGCGGACCGCGCTAATGACCACACTAATTACTATGACGGACGGCCCGGAACTGGATCACATTAGGGATTACGCAAACAAGCAACTGATTATACAAGGATTTAAAGAGCCCGAAACACAAGAGGAACAAGAGTGGATGCGGGAGGCTCAAAAGGCGTCAAGCCAGCCGGGGCCAGAAATGCAACTAGCACAGGCTGAAATGGGCAAGGCGCAGGCGCAACAAATGGAAGCAAAAAACAACGCAGTAAGGGCGCAGGCTGACATAATTAAAGATCAAGCATTGACACAGATAAAGGCGTTTGAAGCTGAAACAAAGCGGCAAGCGGTGCAGATTGACGCAGAAAAAGCAGGCGCGGAAATTGATTTAAAAAGAATTGACGCTTTTCAGAGAAAGGTTAACGAGTCCGCTAAAAACTCACTAAGAGCATCGGTATCTTGACTTTGATTTTATCGGGCTTAGCGCTTATAATTTAATCTAATACTGAGGCGGCACAGGTAAAACGCAAAGGTTACATGTGACCTAATTCACATGGCTATCGTTAATATCACGAGATTACAAGGTATAGTTATGACTATGACACTGGATGAGCTGAAACTTAAAAACGCAGAAGAAGAAGCGGCTAATGAACAGGCTCCGCAGCCTGATTTAAAAGCTGTTGATACTGTTGCGGTCGATGTTGAGGAGCAAGTAAGCGGTAATGATCTTGCGGAAGATCAAGCCGAAGAAAGCGACAACACAGAGATAGAACCGTGGATGCAGACTGAGTTGCCAGGCTCAGAAAATAATAGTGAGAGAATGTTTACCGGGTCCGATGTTGCTGCAGCAAAAAGCAAGATTAGGGCTAAGGTTGAACGTAAAAAAAACGCCGAAATTGAAGAGCGTGACGCCGAAATTGAAAAATTAAAGGCTAAGCTTGCCAATTTTGAACCCTCGAACGCTTCGGCGCCAAGGTCAAACAAACTAAAACGACCAAGGCCCGAAAACTTTGATAACGATGAAGCTTATGAATCAGCTTTAGATGCTTATGAGGATGCAAGAATAGAGGCTCGTTTAGCTGATAATCAAATGCAGAACGCAGAGGCGTCAAAGGTTAGAGAGTTTAGAAGTCGAATCGAAAAGGGTGTTGACTCTCATTATGAATTGGCGGTGCAATTTACTCAAGAAGCTGGAATTAATCAAGACGTTTACAAGCAGGCTGACGCTAACGTCAGGAACGCAATAGAGGACGCACTTGGACAGGGCCGAGGTGATGAGGTAGCTAATTTACTTATTAGTAAGCTTGGTAAAGGGTCGGAGAAATTGGTATTTTTCCTCGGTCGAAACGAAAGCAAACTTAACGAGTTAAAGGCTATGCTTACCGGTGATCCGTCAGGTATTGACGCTTCGATATGGCTCGGAAGAAAGCAGAACGAGTTGCTTGCATCAAATAAAATAAAAACAAAAACCCCGGCGCCACCTACTAATATTGGTGGTGATGTAGAAACTGGAGACTTGGCGGCAAAATTAAAGTCTGAATATCGCAAAGCTGAGAAATCAGGTGATGTTCAAGCTAGATTTGATGCAAGAATGAAGGCTACGCGGGCGGGGGTGGATGTAGAAAAATGGTAATTAATCATGGCTAGTTCAGGAAAAATAGTTGAAGTAATCTTTGAAAATGCAATAAAAACCCATGAGGAGCAGATGCAGATGCTTCCTCTCGTTGATATATTTAAGCCGAATTCTGCAAACATGCAAAACTCGGGCAATTACGTTTGGCAAACAGTTCAGCAAAACCGCCCAATAATTGAAGGGTGGGACCTTGAAGGTCTTGAAACGGACATTATTGAGGAAACGTACCCAGCTTTTTTGGGCGTTCCCAAAAATGACTTTTTTGAGCAGCGTGCAGATGACTTGCGTGATGAGCAATTTTGGAAGCGTGCCGGTGAAGAATCTGGTAAGCGCCAAGTTTCAGAGCTTAACAAAGCAACTGCTAACGTTGTTACACAGCAAGGTTCTCTTTATTATGAGAGTGCGACCGGCTCCGGTTATGAGTTTGTTGCCGAGGCTCAAGCATTGCTTAAAGAGCGTCAAGCATCAGCGGAAGATTGTTCGTTTATTTTAAATGATAGATCCAATCTTAAATTCGGCTCTGAGTTGGCAGGTCGTCAAACCCTTCAAGGTAGACCAGAGAAGACATGGGCTACTGGTCAGATCGGTCAAAACATTGCAGAATTTGATGTTTATACTGGGTCATTCTTGAGCAACGTCGCCGCTAAAAGCGGAGGAGATACAACGGTAACTGCTGATGTGTCAGAAAAGCCAGAAGGGGGAACTGTTGGGGCGGCCAATGTTGTAACAAATGTGGATTATCGAGTAGGAACAATCCCGGTGGCATCAAGCGCTAATTATCAGGTGGGTGATGTGGTTGGTTTTGCTGGCGTTGAGTCGCTAGGTCTACAAGATAAGACGCAGACGGGGCAGCAAATGACCTTCCGCGTGGTTTCAATACCTGACGGTACAACGCTTGAAGTATTTCCCAAGCCGATTGCTCAAGATGATCCAGCGCTATCTGTTCTGGAGAAAAGTTATGCCAATATCAATACTCAGATTGCAAGCGGCGCAGATGTTGTAAAGCTTAATGATAATGGCGGTAAGTCTAATATTTTCTTTGCTAAGAATTCGATTGAGGTGTTAGGTGGTGATGCTCCGCTTAGTTTGCTTAATCAGTTTGGCGGCATGAAGGTTATTAGTTCTACTATGTCAAACGGGCAAACCATGTACATGGCTTACGATGGTAATATTGATAAGTTAACGTTCAAGTGTAGATTGTTTACCTGGTGGGGGGTAACAAACGTTAACCCATCTGCCAACGGTGTAGCTATATCTATATAATTATAGGGGGGGGTAACCCCCCTTTTCCTTAGAGGGTTTTATAATGTCGGTAATGCTTTACAAAAATGGGAATACGCACGAGATACGAGGCGTAAAATGTGAAATGCATGTTTTCCCTGTAAAACGCTTAAAATCAGCTTTGGCTTCTGGGTTTGTAACTAAAGTTGAAGAATTACAAGAAGTACAAGAGGTCCAAGAGGTGCAGGAGGTCCAAGAATTACAGGAAGTGCAAGAAGTGCAAGAGGTGCAGGATCAAAAGACTGATCCCAAAAAAAGCAAGCAAACAAAAAAAGGCAGTTAAATGTTAAAAATTGACATTATAAACGATGCTTATTCGCAGCTTAGAATTAGCGGGATAACTACAGCGCCCGCGCCTGAAGAATTGGAGCTTGCATTGTTTCGGCTTGAGTCAATGATGGATGAATTATTTGCCCGTAACATATGCGTCAATTATAACTTTGAAGATGAGCCGGATTTAAACTCTAAAACAAATGTAGAGCGATTTGCCAAGCAGATGATGGCGACTAATTTGGCGCTTAGGCTTTCGCAAGATTTTAACAAGTCACCCAATCCCTCGCTGATTGCGGCGGCTTCTTCTTCTTTGTCAACCGTTTCAGGTGTTGCGGCTCGCAACTTAATGGAAAGCGTTAATTATCCAGGTCGTCAGCCTATTGGCTCGGGAAATTCAAGATATGGAGGACGCTGGAGAAGATTCTATCCAGCTTATCAAGAGGCTCCGGCAAACTGTGACACAAATGAAATTCTAATTGGTGAGATTAATGATTACGTGGAACGGTTTGGGCCTTGGCTAAAGGCCGAAGAATCAATTGATAGTTACACTATTTCGGCTGAAAGCGGGTTAATCATAGAGTCTAGTTCCGTTTCCGGTGAGAATATAGATTATAGAGTCAAGGCTGCTGGCGTTGGCGATAGTGTGAATGGTTTTTCATGCGTAAAAATTGTGGTTACATCCACAGTCGGGCGCGTGGATAATAGAGTTATTAACTTTAAGATAGGGTGATTTATGCCTTTTGTGCAGTTCAAAATTGATAAATCTGTAGAGCAGTGTAGAGGCATATTCGACAAATATTTATATCGTCCGAATAACGGAGATGAACGCGCTGACATATTGGAGCCTGGTTATTTTAATCGGTGCCGCTATGTATCTGACCCGGATTGGGTTGGATCTATTTTAGAGGTTCAGGCCGCCGATGTTTTTTTTATCGCAAAAGTAACAGAGCCGGGGACTATTGTTGATTTACTTGTTAGCGGTGGCACAGGTGGCGACACGCCCCCGCCCTCTATGATACTTGTCAATAAGTTATCCCCTCAATCCATACCGCCTGAATCGGCTACTACAATTGAATACGATAGGATTGTCTTAAATGACGGAGCTCAATACAGCACATTTGACCATAGTGCTACAGTTGCACAAACGGGCTATTATATTTTTTCGGCTTCGGTTGCCACAATAGGCGGCTGGACGGCTAACGAAACGCAAGTTTTAGAGGTGCACGTTAATGATGTGTTAGCTAAGAACGGATATATAGGAAGGGATACAAAAGAGGTTAATAGTGGTGTTGAATATGACATAACTCAATCACACGGCTGTATACCTTTGAATCTGAACGCTGGTGATAAGGTTAAAGCAAAAATATACCATGATCGCGGTATAGCGCTTCCTCTTGTGACTAATCAAGCGCAGTCTGATGGACAGTTAAATTATTTCTCACTGCTGAAAGTATCGCAACCAATAGAAACGGGGACAGGAACGTCTAAAACTGAATTCTTTAACAATAAAACCGAAGTCGTCGTTGAGTTTGAAGACGGAAGCTATCCGGTTATTGACGTTTATACTTATGATTCTGAGCAAGACGTACCAGATCTTCAGCTAATCGTTAACGATACCGGATTTGGCGGGATGAGTGGGTACTATAATAATATAGGTAATTTATCGGTTGATAATTCTGGTTTGTGGGCTGTTGATTTGGATCATCATTTATTCAAGCATGAAACGCTAAACAAATACATAGCGTATCGGCAAGGCGTCGAGTCATGGATTATATTTAATTCTATAAATGACCACAACAATTTGGGCGGTCTTGCCGAGGATTTTTACAACAGCTTAAACGGCGGCTCACTTCCGGGCAGTTTTGGCGCGTTTGAAATAGAATCTAATATAAGTACTATAGATACACAGTTGATGGTCCATTCTTCACCGGGCTATAAGCTAGACAGGCTAGGGAGTAAAGTTACTTTAAGCTTTGGCGATACTCCACAAACAGGCATATTAATATACAAATAGGTAATAGTTATGACTACAATTTTCACAACCCAGGATCACAACGGTAACGACATTACAAGCGTCGGCAAGGTAGAAGTATTGCAGGACGCCGTAAGTCAAAATGATGTCCCC
>TARA_R110002020_G_scaffold377631_5_pt1 | contig 11954 bp, 9 predicted proteins | sample TARA_R110002020 | Tara Oceans TARA_R110002020 (sample SAMEA4396489) | marine metagenome | biome: Westerlies Biome; feature: [MES] marine water layer (ENVO:01000295) within the mesopelagic zone...; material: water (ENVO:00002006), including particulate matter (ENVO:01000060) such...
TTTTATAGGCCCAACAACATTCCAAAGTTCTACATTTAGTGGTGATACAACTGTAGATGGTAATTTAGAGGTAACCAAAAATGTTTATATTACAGGTGATACTACTATATGTGGTCACTTAAATTTATGTAATTGTAATGCAGCTGACGGTGTTACAGGTACAACATCAGGATACTCACAAACTTTAACAGTTAACACTATTACAGGATGTTCTGATTCTACAATTGTAATTGGACCAGAAGTAAAAATTGGAAATAGAAACACACCAGTAGACTTAGTTAAAACTAACTTAACACAAGGACTTAGAGTTAATTCTACTAGATTAGTAGATTTCCCAATAACTTTTAGTGGTTATAGTAATCCAGCGGTTTTCACTCCAGAAAACAGATATGCGTTTAGAGAGTTAGATATTGTTGGTGATGGAGGTAAATTTGTTCTACAGAGTGGTTACACTTACGATGTTGAACTTAGAGCTATAGCAGTAACTCCAACTGGAGAAACAGCTGTATTTGCATTTGTTGGAGATTGGGGGTCTGGAGCGGTTGGTGAAAACACAGGAAGATTTATAGCAAGAAATTTAGATGGTGTTACAGCAATCTCTTATCCGTCTACTATTAGGTACGCATATAGACAAGAGCAATTTGCAACTTCACAGGGAGGTTTAAGTGTTGGTTTACCTGCGTCTTATAGTTACCCAGGAACATTAATTGCAACTAACACAACGACAGCGTCTACGTTAAATACTGCGGTATTAGGTGTCACCCATAATCCATTGAACCAAACATTAGGTGTGGTTGTAAGTGGACTTACGGATAATACCGATGTGACGTGGAATGTAACTTTAGATTATAAATCTATTAAATTTAATTAAAATTTAAAATATGTCTGACTGCACTCAAGATAGTAGGATAGCTAGTAAAGGATATGTATCCTGTAACTATACCCCTTTGGAGGATACGTTTTGGAGTGCGGCAACACCAACAAATAGTATTTATCACGCGCCACGAGGAGGTGGAGATGGGGTAGTAGGTATAAACACTAAAACACCAAATAAAGCTTTAACTGTAGTTGGAGACATTTCTGGAACAACCAATATAACTGTTGGTAATAGTTTAACCGATAATAGGGTTCTTAGTGATTTAACAAAAGGTGGTTTCTATAGTAACTCTATTTACCCAACTATTTTTCCTCTTGAATATGTAGGTGCGACTATTAATCCAAATCTGGTATCCCCACCAATGACCGAGTTATTCATTGATGGTAATGCTGGAAGTAGATTTATATCACAAAGTGGTTATACGTATAGTGTAAAAATAAAAAGGGCTATGGCCGCTAATCCAACAGGAGGAACAGCGGTTTGGGATAGTAATTATTCTTCTACTTCTCAAGGATTGTTGGGACAATTAGTAAATAGAGATGGTGCACTTCAATGGGACCATGACACAACTGATTGGCCTGCTTTTGCAGTTAATGAAGCACCAGCGTGGTCACCTACTTTTGTAACTACAGGAAATACTTTAAGTGTTTGTAGAATTAGGTTAGAACCAACTAACCATTCCCAAGCTTTGAAATTAACAGTAAGTGGATTAACTGACACAACACTCATCAATTGGAGAATATGGTTAAGTTACGAATCTTTTAAATATTAATTGTTATGGAATTTTTTGTTAGACAACATTCAAACGAACCAATACTAAAGATGCAACTTATTCAAGATGGCAGAAATGATTTTGATAGTTTTTATCAAAAGTTGGTTAATTCTGCAATTACATTTTCAATGAAAGACACTAAAAATGGTGCTTTTGTAATATTAAATAGGGCCGCTGGGGTTGTAGCAAAAACCAGAATAGACCCTTCAATGCCGGTAGAATATTACATATATTATAGATGGCAACCTGGAGATGTAAGTGATGTGGGAAGGTACCAAGGGCAATTTAATATAACTTTAGTGGAAGAATGTAGTGAATTAATTGTTCCAGTCCGAGAAGATTTGTATATTAATGTTACAGAAAGTTTCGTAAATAGTTCTTGTGATTGTTAATTGACAACCTGAATTAAAATTCATATATTTTAGTAAATGTTAAGTAAAATTCGTGACAGTCACGAAGCTAATGTTACAAACGTAAAATTTAAAATACATGAAACTATCACAAACAGAAATCCAACAATTTTTAGAAGGGGAAGACCCAGAAAAATATATCGTAGCTGTAGAATACGACTACAGAACAAGCTCAATTTATAAAATCAAAGAAGACCCTATAAAGGGAAAAATGATTCAAAAAGATAAATTTATACCTTTTTGTTGGGTCGGTGATTTACGTCAAAGAAATTTTTATAGAAACAGTAAGGCAGCTCAAAAAGAGGCAATGTCTAAACATGGAATACTTATTCATTCTTTAGAAACCCAAGAAAATGAAAGATTAGAGGGAGGGTTAAGATATATGATAAAAACCACAAAAACCTATAGAAATCTTATATCATTTTTTAGGGAAGGTGGATTAGACCCATGGGCAAAGGAAAATAGAGAACTTATAATTATATTAAGTCCAGTAGAACAATATCTAGTACAAACAGGTAAAAGATTATTTAAGGGGTTTGAGGAATATGATGATATCCATAGATTTGTTTTTGATATAGAAACAACATCACTTAGGCCCCAAGACGGTCAAATGTTCTTAATTGGGATGTCGGATAATAGAGGAAATCAAAAAGTTTTATACGCTAATGATGAAGAAAGTGAAAGAAATCTTATAAGAGGATTTTTCGAATATATTGACGAGTTAAAACCAACCATTATTTGTGGTTATAACTCTGCTTTCTTTGATTGGGAGTGGATAATAACTAGAGCAGAAATATTAGGTTTAGAAATAAATTCTATAGCAAAAACATTAAACCCGAATGTAAACATAAGAAGGCGTGACTCAATGCTTAAGTTAGGGGCAGAAGTAGAAGATTATAAATCTACGGTTATGTGGGGATATAATGTTGTTGATGTAGCTCACGCGGTTAGGAGAGCTCAAACAATTAATTCAGACATAAAATCATGGGGACTTAAATACATAACAGAATTTATTGGAGCAAATTCACCAACCAGGGTATATGTAAAAGGAGATAAAATTTCTCAAATATATGAAGATAATTTAGATTATTATTTTAATCCTAAGAATGGTAAATATAAGTTATGTAGTGAAGAAGGTTTGGGTAATTTATTAGTTAGGTTCCCAAACACATATAAGAAAGTAACGGGAGAACACCTTATAGAATTATATCTTAAAGACGATTTAAATGAAACTATGGTTGTTGATGAACAATTTAGTCAGGCTTCTTTTTTATTATCTACAATGGTCCCAACCACATACGAAAGAGTTTCTACCATGGGAACTGCAACATTATGGAAAACGTTAATGTTGGCATGGTCATATAAAAAGAATTTAGCAATACCAAAAAAAGATGAGAAGAGACCTTTTGTTGGAGGACTTTCTAAGTTAGTTAAAACTGGATATTCTCAAGATGTCCTAAAGTTAGATTTTAGTTCACTGTACCCATCAATACAATTAGTACATAAAGTGTTTCCAGATTGTGATGTTACGGGAGCTACAGAAGCAATGTTAAAATATTTTAGAGATACACGTATTAAATATAAAAAATTATCTGGTGAATATTATGGTGTAGATAATAAAAAATCTGAATCTTATGGAAGAAAACAACTACCACTTAAAATTTTTATTAATTCAATGTTTGGTTCCTTATCGGCACCACAGGTTTTTCCGTGGGGAGAAATGGATAGTGGAGAAAGAGTTACATGTACTGGGAGACAGTATTTAAGACAAATGATAAAATGGTTTATGGATAAAAATTATGAACCTTTAGTGTTAGATACGGATGGGGTTAATTTTTCATGTCCTCCAGATTTAAATAATCACACATATATCGGGTTAGGTAATAATGAATTAGTTGTTAAAGGAAAAAAATATATTGGTTCAGAAGCACATGTGGCAGAATACAATGATTTGTTTATGGTGGACGAAATGGGTCTAGATACTGACGGACAATGGCCTTCCTGTATTAATGTAGCAAGAAAAAATTATGCTCTTCTAACGGATAAAGGAAAAATAAAATTAACGGGTAATACCATTAAATCTAAAACCTTACAAGAATATGTGGTAGATTTTATAGACACAGGATTAAAATTTTTATTAAATGGAGAAGGCAAAGAATTTGTAGATTACTATTATGAATATTTAGAAAAAATTTACAACAAAGAAATTCCTTTATCTAAAATAGCAAATAAATCTAGAGTTAAATTAACTGTGCCAGAATATAAGGCAAGAGCTAAAAAGAAAAATAAAGCTGGACACCCAATGTCAAAAATGGCACACATGGAATTAATCCTAAAAGAAAATTTAAGTGTTAGCTTGGGGGATACAATTTATTATGTTAACAATGGAACTGCTATGTCTCACGGTGATGTCCAGAATAAAAAATTAAAAGATGGTACAACGGAAACTCTGTTGAGGTGTTATAGAATAGACGAGCAGGACATCCAGGGTAATCCTAATTTAACAGGAGAATACAATGTAGCAAGATATATTAATGTTTTTAACAAACGTGTAGAGCCTCTATTAGTTGTATTTGATGCAGAAGTAAGAGATTCGTTATTAGTTAAAAATCCAGAAAAGAGAGAATTCTTCACCAAGAAACAATGTAAATTAATTAATGGAGTACCTAGAAGAGAAGGTGACCAGGATACGTTAGAAGAAATATTAACATTAAGTGACGAAGAAAAGTTTTTTTGGAACAAAATGGGTGAAAAACCAGAAGAGTTTTTAGATAAATTAGGAGTTCTTGAGTCCGTCTGATGATAAAACATACCAACACGTACCTTCCCAAATAACCTCAACACTACTTTGTGGTCCCATGGATATTTCTTCCCACTCTTCATCTATCAACCCATAGTGTGGTTTAATCGTAGTAGGTGACATTGCTTTAATGTAATACCTATTATTTTTACTAGGGTCTAAAGTTAAAGTTATGGTGTTGTTTTTAGTTATAATATATCTAACATCTTCCGTCGTATAGTCATGGGTAATTACTTTAATTTTTTCGTGTGTTTCATCTGAATAAAGACCCCCACCGACTTTTTGACTTCTATATAAATCTTTTATTAATTCTAACAACCCAGCGGTTAATTGTTTATATTTTAAACTCTCTACGTTTTCTAACTCAGGTGGGCCATTATAAATTACAAATTCCTGTAATCCCGCTTGGTGAAAATCTTCCGCTATAAACCCAACGTCTTGTTGGTTGTTCATAATCCATTTAAATGTCCTTCCCCCAACATTTAAAAGTTTTTTAATTTGGTCTAAAGATAAAGGAGCAACATCATATTTGTATTTTTTAGAAGAAGCTACTCTTAAAACGTTTCCTGTTGGTAAATCTATTTCTAAATCATTTCCTGTACCAACAGTTAGTGTGTTAGCTTTTATTTGAAGAGCCGAACCCCAATGATGTGGAGATTGGTTGATAGCGACAACAACAGTACTTGCACTAGTAGCTGAAACACTAAAATTATAAGTGTCACCAGACCCACAATAATTAACTCTGAGATTGTCCCCCCAATCAGAAGAACCAGATAAAGTTGCGGTTGTTTCACATTTTTGATAAATCTGTCTTGTTAAATCAGCTCGTGTTCTAAAGCCTGTACCAGTATATGGATATCCCATTTTAAATTACGTTATAAGGGTCCTGAAAAGGACGATATTGTAATGACTTATTTAGATTTTCTGCTTCCATTGCTTTTCTTTCCATCATTTTATCTTGTCTAAGTCTTTCTAATCTTGTAGTTAATTCTTCTATAAGTTTTGCTTTTTCATCAACACCTTCAGTTTGAAGACTGCTGTAGTCCATAGTTAATTCTGCATCAGGAACTTTTAAAGCTCCACTATATTTTCCTCTAACCCTACCTAAAGTTTCTTTTGCAAGAGCTGTAAAGTATCTTCTTACCCATGCACGTGCAGGAGGATTTAGTTTGACCCATGTAATTTCATCTAAAGGAACATCAGATGGAAGTAAAATTATGTCTGGATTTTCTTCTAGACAAGCGTCTCTATTATCAGGATTAGTATCGTAATACCAATACCAACACCTAGAATCGTGTACTTGTTGACTACCAAAATCAAATTTTCCACCAGGAACATTGTAAAGGTGTAAGAATTTTGTTCCATTAGGTCCTGCGGTTACCCTATAGGTAAGTTCCGAACCAATTAATCTGTTTTTGATATTTCGGTCGGCCATTCTTAGAAGTAAGTCATTTGCCGGCATCATATAATAAGAACCAACTATTCCCATTTGAGCCCAACCTCCGAGTCCACCACCCATACCTATACCACCTAAACCACCAAAACCACCTAAAAATGGGTCAACTAACATTTCGTTTAGTTCTGGTCTGGTATACCACATTATTTCATTAATTTCTCTACCAGCGGGTATTTGATATATTTGTTGATTTTTAACTAAGCTAACATAGTCTTTTTTTAATTGCCAAGGACCTCCAGCTTGTAGACCTACAATTTTTGAGTAGGCGTATGTAAAAGATGTTTCCCAATCTAAACTTCTAGTCATAAACGACCTAGTTAAATCAGCTTCATCTACATTAATGTCATATAAGGATGACCATTGATTTTCAATCAACCAGTCCTGTACGTACATTCCATAATCTAGAATTGCTAATTCAAGAAGTGTATCCAACATCTCGTCTTCCAACTCAACCCCCACTATTGGAGCTCCTAGTTGGTGTCGTACTTGGGTAAATAATTTGGTTCTTTCGTTATTGGTTATATTTGTTGCCATATTAACTATAAATATTTAGTTTTATAATAATAAATATCTATAACCTTCCCAACTCACTCAGTATTTCTCCGAGTATATCTTCTTCGCAAATATTATCGCCCATTACTGTGTCAATAATATTCTTTTTTCGTTGTAATAAATTATAAACTATTTGTTCTATACTGTTCTCATAAAGTGGATAAAAGACTGAAACGTTTTTTTGTTGCCCTATTCTAAACGCTCTATCTTCTGCTTGGGTGTGGTCTGAAGGGACAAAACTCAAATCATTCATAATAACCACTTCTGCTGCAGTAAGAGTTATCCCAACCCCACCAGCTTTTAAATTAGAAATAAATATTTTTACTTTATCGTTGGTTTGAAACTCGTCAACACTTTTTTGTCTATCCTCTTTTTTCATTTGCCCATGAAGTAAAACACATTTATCTTTATATTTTTCACCTAATTCCATAAGAGGAGCGGTAAAATTGGTAAAAACAATAACTTTCTTTTCTTGTTCTAATGCTTGGTCTATTAATTCACTAGTACTATTTAATTTTTCATTAGCGATAATTTGACGAACTTTCATAAGCTTAGCTAAATGAATGGCAAGGTTTTGTTGTGTATCTTTGTTAGACCAATCTAAGTAGTCTCCCATTTCTTCTTCATATTCTTTAGATTTCATTTCCAAATAAACTGGAGTAATAATTTTATCTGGTAAATCCACTACTTCTTCTTTTAATCTTCTTAAAACTTTATTTTTAGTTCTCTCTCTTAATTCATCTAAATTAGACGCTCCACTAACGTTCCATATTTTTCTACCACCAGGTCCTGGAAATTGTCTACCATCACAATAACGAGTAACATAACCCACCCAATTATGACTTACACGACTTTCAACTAATTTTAACAAATTATAATAATTCATAGGTCTAGAAGTCATAGGTGTCCCAGATAATAACCAAACCTTCTCTATTTTTTTACAAATTTCATTAACTATTTTTGTTCTTTGGGCTTTTGGGTTGGATATGTAGTGTGCCTCATCAGCGATAACTAAATCAAAGTTAGATTCTAATATGGTTCTTATTTCTTTTGTTTTAAGAGAATGGAAATTTTTTAGTATGTCATAATTTATTATAACATATTTTCCGTCACCCCATTTTTTACCTTCTACAATACTAACTTCACTATTATCATAATTGTGGATTTCACGTTTCCAATTTATTTTTAATGACGCGGGACATATAATCAAAACTTTTTTAGAGTTACTGAGTAAAGAAGCCATTACTGCGGATGTAGTTTTTCCTAACCCCATATCATCTGCCAATATAAATTTATCATTTAATAGTAATTTTTTTACCGCACTCTCTTGATGAGGAAGTGGGGGTCTACTGGAAAATTGTGAGAAATCAACTTCGATAGTTTTATTGTCGGAGGGAACAACCTGTGATTTAGGTATCCAAAATTGGTACAGGGGCTCCGCTTCTACAACCTTACCCCAGATATGAAAAGATTTGTCTTTTTCAATTAGAATTTTTTCAACCCATATTTTTTTAGGTTTTGTGGGTAACAATTTATTTTCTTGTAGTTGTGAAGAATAATATTCGTCAATGTCTACCCATTTTCTTGCAACTTTCGGGAGGGTGTCTTTATAATTTATAATGTACTCTGCTTGATTACGACTAAGCTTATAATATTTGCTTTTAACTTTTTCTTTTAATTCTAGAATATAGTTATTTGCACCAGAATACGATTCTAGTACTATAGCAGCTTCTCTTTCTGGAATGTTAACTTCTACCATATAAAATTTTATAACCAAAGATAAGGCTTTAATAGATATTTATAAATAAAAACCCTTTATGAGTGATAAAAAAATTCCAATAACAAGAGTTAATAAATTTTTTGCTGAAGAGGACTTCGGACTTCAACAAAGAATGGGCATGGAATATTTGCATGGATGGCTAAATTTTACTTTAGTTTTATATAGTGTAGATAGGTCTAAAACCAATGTGGACGATGTATATGGAGAGGCGGCGTCAGAGGAAATAAGATATTATCCACCAGTAGAGTTTAAAGGATTGGTCAAAATAGATGCCCCAACAAATGATTCATACGCAAGTGGTTTAGTTAGATATGACGAACCAGGTAATTTAACTATTAGTGTTTATAAAAAACATTTAGATGAATTAGATATTAATCCGAGGTATGGGGACTATATTGGTTATCCAGAAGCGGAAAACAGGGTAAGATACTATACTATCGCGGACGCGGGTAAAGTTACTTCTGATAATGCTCACACCATAGTTGGGTTTAAGTCTTTTTATAGGACAATAATATGTACGCCAGTACAAGATAATGAATTTAATGGAATTTAATAAATGGCAATACCTAAAAAAATAAAAAAGACATTAGATATGTATCCAGTGGTTAGGGACCAAGGATATTATCCTTCTGGGTATAATGGGTACGCAACACCAAAGAGAAGAAAACAATTAGCTGAGTTTATAACTGAGGATGGCACTTTTTTACCTAAAAGTGTTTTACACGCTGATTTAGATTTGGGTATGTTAGATTTTGTGTCTCAAGAATTACAAATTTCCCTACAAGGAAAAAAGGTACCTGTTTTAGACCAGATATTGACAATACAACGATGGGGAGAATTTACTAACACTTGGTCTTTTGTCGACCAAGATGAAAATGTAAAATTGCCTTTTGTCTGTGTAGTAAGACAACCAGATGTGCAGTTTGGAACTAACCCTTCTTTACAATATACTATACCAGATAGGAAAACTTTTCATTACGCTAAAGTACCTACTTGGGATGGCCAAAGAAAAGGTATGGACCTTTATAAGATTCCACAACCAGTACCTGTAGATATTATGTATGATGTGAGGTTGGTTTGTAATAGAATGAGAGATTTAAATCAATTTAATAGAGTAGTATTACAAAAGTTTAGTTCACGACAGGCATATACTTTTGTTAAAGGACACTACATTCCCATAATTCTAGAAACTATAAGTGACGAAAGTCAAATTTCAGATTTAGAAAAAAGAAGATTTTACATGCAGAACTATAGATTCCAACTACAAGGATTCTTAATTGATGAAGAAGAGTTTGAAGTTACTCCGGCTATATCACGTTCTATATTGGTTTTTGAAACTGAAACTAAATATAAAAAGAAGAAGCTTAAAGCACAGAACGATAACCCAAATAAATTCTGTGATGTGTGGAATTTTTATAGTGGATGTACTACTAATGGACTAACTGGAAGTTCTTGTACTAACACAGCTGGTTCTTCTGTTACAGGATTTACAATTACCACCACACAATTTATACAAAAAACATATGAGGCGGATATAGATTTACAGTTTAGTAGTAAGTACAACATAGGGAGTTACACCCCATATATTGGGTCTACTTCGTTGGGGGCTAATTTCACGGGTATCGTACAGCTTAAAAGTAACGACCAGTTTACTTTATGGGTTACACCGACGGACCCAACCCAACCGTCCTCAATTGAGTTTTGTGGAAAATTACTTTAGTTCACCATAAACGTCTCTTTGGGGCTTGCATTTTTCGATTATAAGTTTTTCTACGAATGCAAACATCTTAAGACCATTTTTTTGGCAATAGATTTTTAAAACTCGGTGAGCTTCGGGATTAATTTTTAAGTTTTTAATTAATTTTTTACTTTTCATGTTCTAGAGTGAGAAATTTGTCATACTTTATTCATACCTAATAATAAATAGGTGGTTTTATAGACTTCTTTTCGATAAGACATTCATATTTATTAAGAAATAAAAGAATAAACATTTTAATAAAATAATAACAGATGGCTAACAATTCAAACAGAGTTTTTGTTTCTCCTGGTGTTTACACGTCAGAAAAGGATTTAAGTTTTGTATCTCAGAGTGTTGGGGTAACTACTTTAGGTCTTGCTGGTGAAACTTTAAGAGGACCAGCTTTTGAACCTATTTTTATAAGTTCATATGGTGATTTTACCACTTATTTTGGTGGTGTAAGTGCAGAGAAATATACAGACTCACAAATTCCGAAATATGAATTATCGTATATTGCGAAATCTTATTTACAACAATCGAATCAATTATTTGTAACAAGAGTATTAGGTTACTCAGGTTATGACGCTGGGCCATCATGGTCTATAGTAACTGTAGGGGACTTAGACTGCTCAACATTAGAACATGTATGTACGTTCGGTACAGGTCGTTCAACTTGTTGTGGAGGAGCAACAGGAGCGACAGAATCATGTGATGTTAGTGTTACAGCTTATATTAATATAACAGGTAATACAACTCATTATATGGGTAGAGGGGGAGACAGTGTTTTCTCTGTATTTTCTGGTAACACTTGGGTCGCTTCACATTTAGATAGACCAATAGAATTATATAATGGTAGTTCAACGACATTAAGAACAGACCTAAAATTAATGTATTCACAACTTACTTCACATTTAAGTGTATGTAATCACCCAAGTTTAGATACAACAGGAACTCCTGTTTCATTACCAACTAGTGCATTATCAGGTACTTCATCAGGTAACCCACTTTCTGGTACAGGTATAGCTTATTCTTATGGGTGTCATCAATGGACTAGTCTTGATAGTGGTTGTTCTGGAAGTACTGTTACTACAGCACAAACATTAAATTACCCAATACATATTACTCCAAGTTCTACGTTTATTCCTTATTCAGCAGCATCCAGAACTAGTAATAGTAACGCTTTAGGATTATATAATAGATTAGGGTCAGATTGTGATTATAGATGTAACGATAAAAACGATAGTTGGACTTATAATTTCTTTGATTATAACGACACAACTCAAAGGTATGTAGGACGTTCAGTATTAGCCACTGTAGGTTCTTATGTAGGAGGTCAATCACATATAGCTACTGACTTATCTACTTCAGCAACAAGTTGTCTCTATAGTGCGGTTACTTCAATCTCAACCTGTCAACTTACAGGTAAAACATTCTGTGATTATCACGATGTGGTTGTAGCAACTTTCCGTTCAAGAGGATTAAGTACTTTATCTTCAGGTGGACCTGAGTATGAAATAACAGGAACAACACATGTTGATTTTGTTTGTAGTGGAAGCACTTGGCAACAAG
>TARA_R110002020_G_scaffold165186_1_pt1 | contig 11950 bp, 10 predicted proteins | sample TARA_R110002020 | Tara Oceans TARA_R110002020 (sample SAMEA4396489) | marine metagenome | biome: Westerlies Biome; feature: [MES] marine water layer (ENVO:01000295) within the mesopelagic zone...; material: water (ENVO:00002006), including particulate matter (ENVO:01000060) such...
AAGATCATGGGAAAAAATCAGATTGTTGATTTTTGTATCGTTGTGGGTAAGTCGCTGAGGAAGGATCGCTTTGAATTCTTGATATGATTCAATCAATTTCTTTTGACTCAAGTAAAAATCCAATACCAGCTGATCTTCTTTTGAAAGGGATTTTATTCCTGCAGCAACTTCTTCCAGCTTTGCGAAGCGCAGATCCAAACGATGGAAGTTTGGGATGCATTCCTGCAACTGGCTGGTATCTATGCCTTTTCCCCATTCCGCAAATACTCCATAAGCTTTTGCTGCCAAGTAGGCTTGGTCTAGCCCAGAGATTTCTTGGATAGTCTGCCCTGACACGAATTCAAACAAGCGGAAAAGACGGCCGTGCACCGTCGTGATTAACTTATTATTTGAATTTAATATGGGCAAAGGAAGCTGAAATGGAAGAAAAGTATCATTTCCCTGAGATTTGATTAAGCGCTGATTATGGGAAATACGCTCCGGAAATTGAAACACTCCATTGTTGAATTCCTGCAAAATGAATTTCGCATCGCCAGACTCAATCAAATATGTGCCGTGTATCAAACCAGCACCAAATGCCTGAAATTCAAAATTCTCAAAAGAATTAAAAGTATAATTGGCCAGAATGCTAGCGATGTCTTCCTTAATCATGGCCCAAAGCTATAGTATCGTATCCAATTCAGAATTATCAGAAAGAGAAAAATCTCTCCAAAAGTGAGATTATACCCATCTATATCTCATTGTTGACACAAATGGATTTTCTTACTAAAAGTAAAAGCACATTTTATATTGCAGAAGAGCCGACTTGCCAAAATTCTGTGTAATCTTCGGTAAAGTCTTTTCCTGTTTGATAGAAAATAAATACATTAGCAAAATTTATCATTTAAGTAGAAAGTTATTTTCGAAAAAATTTAAAGAACTCCTTAATCCAATATACTATGAATGTTACCGCCATAGACTGGTCGATCATTGCCGCGTTCTTTGTCATCTCCCTACTAATAGGACTTTACACTTCAAAAAAAGCCGGTTCCTCTGCCAAGGAATTTTTCCTTTCAGGTAGAAATATGCCTTGGTGGTTACTAGGGGTTTCTATGGTCGCAACGACCTTCTCTGCTGATACCCCAAACTTGGTAACAGACATAGTTCGAAAAAATGGTGTGGCTGGAAACTGGGCTTGGTGGGCTTTCTTACTTACTGGCATGCTGACAGTATTTGTCTATGCCAAACTGTGGAGACGATCTGAAGTGACTACTGACTTAGAGTTTTACGAATTACGCTATTCGGGCAAAGGAGCAGCATTTTTAAGAGCATTCCGAGCGCTTTATCTGGGTGTATTCTTCAATGTGGTCATCATGGCAACCGTATCTCTCGCTGCTATCAAGATTGGCGGGATCATGCTAGGACTGAGTCCAGTGCAAACCCTACTTATAGCATCTGTGGTAACAGTAGTCTACAGTTCTTTGGGTGGATTAAAAGGTGTACTTCTAACTGACTTCTTTCAATTCTTTATTGCGATGATCGGCTCATTTGGAGCGGCATATTTTATCATCGACCTTCCTGAAATCGGAAGTTTAAACAATCTTTTGACGCATGAAAACGTGGTCGGAAAACTTAATTTCCTTCCCGATTTCTCTGACCCAAATGCTTACATTCCATTGTTCATCATGCCTATTGCTATCCAGTGGTGGGCGACTTGGTATCCAGGCGCTGAGCCAGGAGGAGGAGGATACATTGCTCAGCGTATGCTATCCGCTAAAGATGAAAAAAATGCAATCGGCGCTACGTTGTTTTTCAATATCGCTCACTATGCGATGCGCCCTTGGCCATGGATCTTAATAGCCTTGGCATCCTTGGTTATTTTTCCCAACATTTCAGATATACAGACGGCCTTCCCAAATATTCCTGCTGATAAGCTGGGCGATGATTTGGCCTACTCAGCTATGTTGACTTACCTGCCAACTGGTTTGATAGGAATCGTGCTTGCTTCTTTGATCGCAGCAGTGATGTCTACGCTTTCTACACACTTGAATTGGGGATCTTCCTACATCGTGAATGATTTCTACCTACGATTTATGAAGCCAGAGGCTTCAGATAAAGAATTGGTTGCAGTTGGTAGAATTTCTACTATCGTTTTGATGGCACTTTCAGCTGTTCTTGCACTTGCACTTTCTAGTGCCTTAGATGCCTTCAATATTCTATTGCAAATCGGAGCTGGTACTGGTTTGATCTTTATACTAAGATGGTTTTGGTGGAGAATTAATGCCTATACCGAAATCTCCGCAATGGCGATTTCATTCGTAGTTGCAATTTTCTTTGAGGTGATCAATCCAAAAGTAAACTGGATCATGATCCCAGAAAATCAAGCTTACCTAAAGCTGATTTATAGTGTAAGTATTACTACGATTGGCTGGTTGATCGTAACGTTTATTACAGCACCAGAAAAGGATGAAGTACTACTTTCCTTCTATAGAAAAGTAACTCCAGCTGCTTTTGGCTGGAAAAAAGTATTGGATAGATACCCTTCGGAAAAGCAAGTAATCGGTCAACTTCCAAAGGAAATAGGCTTGATGATGATAGGATCAGTGATGATCTATTCAGCCCTTTTCTCTACGGGATTCTTTATTTATGGAAATATGCTGGCTGGAAGCATCGCTGCGGCAATTGCGATTCTCGGCGGAATTATAGTAATCCGATCCTGGAAAAACCTGAACTAATCGACAAACTTTACAGAATTCATCAAATGGACCATGTCCTGTTTGATGAATTCTATTACCGGGGAAAGCGAATCATTTTTCATTGCGGTATTGAAATACAATGCGCCTCTCAGAAAATTTTTGGTAGAATCAGTTACAAAAAACTGAAACTGTGTAGGTACTTCTCCAGTCAGTTCAGCAACCACTGCAGTATATCCTTCGGGAGTTAAAAGAACGGCTTCCTCTATTCCATAAGCTTTCACTTGGTGCTGAGCCGTAAGCTTAAATGCATCATTGGATAGTTGCTTGAAACCGACCTTATCCCCATCGATTCTCTTGTAGGTTAAATGTACTTTTCCTCCAAAATCCTCATAATTCAAATTAGCCCAAGCTTCCTCATCTGGGTTGAATGTGTCTGCTTCCACTTTCGAATAAGTAGAATAGTCAAAATGATAGGGATATCCTTCAGATAGCGTTTCAAATGAATGAGTGGGTAAATCTATGCGATTATAGCCAGGAGGCTTCGGCAAATAAGTCTGATCACAACTAACTATCCCTACAGCTAAAATACAGATCCAAAGGTGTTTTCTCATGGTTTAAAATTAGGCAATGTGTTTGATTTGGTTCGGGAATAATGGAAATTTAACCAAATAACCAATCTCTATACAAATGAAAAAATCACTACAATACCTTACTAGCACCTTGATGGTAGCTATTTTCATGATGGCCTCAGCGGCCGTTTCAGCTCAGACTACCAAAGATGAGTTCATGAGCAAATGGCAAAACAGCAAGCAGTTTACACTAGATGTGCTGGATAAAATGCCTGACTCTGGTATGGATTATAAAACTGACCCAGCCGCCATGTCTTTCAAAGAGCAAATTCATCACATCGGAACTGCTATTGTTGGGATATCACAAGGTTTTTTAAAAGGTGGGGATCCAGGCTTCACTATTGATCTTGCTACGGCATCTAAAGCTGATTTAGCAGCATATGTAGGCAAATGCTATGACTACGGCACTACTACAATGAATGCGCTTTCTGATGCAGATGCGGCTGAGTCCATTGAAGTATTTGGCAACAAGGTAACTAGACGCCAAGTAATGGCTTTGCTGATGGATCATAGCACTCACCATAGAGGATCTGCGATTGCTTACTTAAGGGTACAGGGAGCAGAGCCTCCAGCTTTTGTGGGTTTCTAAAACTAAGTTGATGCATAAAAAAGCGGCCATGATTAGTTTCATGGCCGCTTTTGCTTTTATAAATAGGTTACTCTCTTACCCAAGCTACTTTTTCTTCGAGGGAATCTCGTTTGCCCTCTGGCCAATTATCCGTAGCTGGCTTGGCTACGTAGAAATAGCCCATGAGCGTGTCTTCACCTTCGAGGCCATAATCTTCTCTCGCTTCTTGCCAAAATGTCGGCCCGCCAGTACCCCAATAAGCTGCTAATCCATGAGCCGAAGCAGTCAAATACATATTCTGAACAGCCATAGAAACTGCAGCTATCTCTTCCATCAGTGGAATTCCTGCTGACCTCTTCAAAATTATAGCAATCATGTGTGAAGCTTTCAACGGCTGCTGTTTGAACTTTTCAAAAGTTGCTTCCAAAAATGGCGTACCGTTCTTCTCAGCTCGCATCTTATACATATCGGCTTGGTAATCCGCGAATTTCTTTAGGCCATCACCTGTATACACAATAAATCTCCATGGTTGAGTTAATTTGTGTGTAGGAGCCCAACGCGCATTTTCCAGCAATTCTTCGATGATAGTATCATCTACTGGGTCATTTTCTTTGAACTGTGCCGCAAACATGGATCTACGTCCACGGATTATTTTATTTACTTCTTCGATGTTGAAATCGGGCTTTTGCATGTATTCTTTACTTATTTATGAGTATTCGTATTTCTAAGTGCAAAGAAAGGAAATTGGTTCTGGGTACAGAAAATTTGTTTTGATAAAAGCTTAGGCTAGAGTTCACCTTTTAGGAGTTGCCTTCTCAATTCAGGATCAAACTTTTCAATTGCATAACGCAAAGCTGTTCTTGGCATCGTCTTATAATACTTTCTTAAAAACTCCATTTCGACTTCAAAATCCACATTTCCTATTTCCCGAAGCATCCAGCCAACGGCTTTATGAATCAAGTCATGCTCATGATAGAGGAGCTTCTCAGCCAGTGCCAACGCATCTTCAAAATGCCCTCTCTTGATCCAATAATAACAGCTTATCATTGCTACTCTTTGTTTCCAAAGATGGTCTGAATCAGCTAATTCGTAGAAAAGAGACTTGTCTTTACTTAAATAGTAATGACCTAAAATATGATGGCAAGAGCTGTCCACCAAGTCCCAATTGTTTACATAATCAAGGTTGGCTAAATAAAAATCCACCAACTGTTTCTGCTCGGAAGCTATTTTTAATTTTTGATACCGATATACCAAAATGTAGATAGCCGTCAGTCTAACCTCGTGATATTTATTTTGCAGGAGTACAGCTATTTCCTCAAGACTGATTTCTTTAAAGACCGCCTTAGCCACTTTGCGCTGTTCGGGGACAATCACTCCAAGAAATTGATCTCCTTCGCCGTATCCTCCTGGCATAGATTTGAAAAACCTAGGAAAGAATGCGGCTTTTACGGGATTCGCTTTGTCAGAAAGTGCTGCAATTATTTGCGCCGTTAATTCGCTCATTGATAAAAATAGAAAACCTTATGCTTTTCTAAAAGTCATCGCCACCATCACCGCCTTCTCTGCGGCTTTCATTTTGTCCTGGTTTTTCTTTAAAACCACCGAATCTATAAGTAAAAGCCAAGGTGCCAACTCGAGTTTCCCGCTGAAAAACGCGCTTCTCATCAAATCGTGGGTTGGTGGTAGTGATACGAAAATTTCGGGTATTGAATATATCACTGACATTTACTGAAACCGTCGCTTTACCATCAAAAATATCTTTTCGCAAACCAACATTCAAACTATACTGAGGTTCTATTTGACCTTGAGGTAATACAATCGGACCACGGTAATTTCCTTGAAACTGTACATTAAACCAATTTGGAATCAACCAGTTGGCAAGCAGGTTTAAAGTCCAGCTGATATTCTCATTGCTAAAATCCGATTCAATATTCTCCGCATTGATCTTCGAGTAAAAAAGATTCCCAGTTAATGTCGCGTCTAAATTATTGGAGATCTGAATCTGATTGATCAATTCGAAGCCTGTGCTGGCTCTTGTGTCCGCATTTTCACGACTTTGTATGGCTACATTATCATCGGTCAGGATCGTAATTCTAGTCTCAACATCAGTGCTAAATCTATGATAAACTGTGGCATTTAGAAGGTATCGTTCCCAGCCTTTCATATAGCCCACTTCATAACTATCGGTGAACTCGGGTTGTAGGTAGGGATTACCGATGCTGAAATTGTACTGATCCCTAACTCTATATATGGGAGCCAAATCCCAGATGCTAGGTCTGGATATTCTTCTTGTATAATTCAGGGTAAATTCATTTTCCGGAGCGATGGTGTAAGAGAAAAACGCACTAGGGAACAGGTTGAAATAATCGTTTGGAATACTTTCATTATTCCGCACAGTTTCCCCTAACGTATGGGTGTATTCCCCTCTCAATCCGAGCTGATATCCAAATTTTCCTACCTTGTTTTTGAAGGTAAAATAGCCGGCAAAGACATGCTCATCGAAATCAAAGGTATCAGACAGCGTATCTACAACTACTGGTTCAAAGTCCGTAAACTGATCTCCTTGAGCAAATTCTTGACTCCATTGCCAGTTACCGACAGTAGCTTTCAACCCTGTCTCGATAGACGCTCCATTGAGAAATGGCTTTTCGTAATCGAGTTGGGCAACATACAGATTACTGGTTCTAGGTCGATTATTAATTTGAATAAGTCTCTTAGTTGGGTCTGAATTACCTTCACCATCAAAATATTCCTGATTTGAATAATCCTCCTGCTCACGATTATCATAGGAGTACGAGAGAGATGTATAAAGTTTTTGCCCTAAGCTGTCAATATCCCAACTATAATTGATACCTCCCTCGTAATTTCCTGAGTTACTCCATTCGTTATTTTGTCTCATAAAACTAGAATCAATTGATCCCGTCTGACTTATGTTGAGCTGAGTGACATCAGCATATTCTATTTCGTCATCGAAATTTCCCTGAAAGTATACACCTAGCATTCCTCTTTCCAAGACGTTATAATCAACTCCTGCTCTTATCAAGTGAGTTTTTTCTACTTCATAGCCATCCTGAACTTGTTCAAGACTTGGGGAGAACCCTTCCAAGTAATTATTCCGGCTTCCTTCACCATTTTCGCGCTGACGCCGATCTTGCCAATTATAAGAAGCATAAAAATTGGCTTTCTCCGTCCCATAATTCAAATTGACTCCTGCTTGGTATTTTTCGCGGGTTCCGATGGAAGCATTCAACTGCCCATTGAACCCTGTCTTTTCATTCTTCTTCAACACTATATTAATAATCCCACCTACACCCGTGGCGTCGTAGCGTGAGGAAGGATTGGTGATCAATTCCACCGACATTATACTATTTGCTGGGAATTGAGACAAAATACTTTCTGTATCATCTCCAGAGAGATTAGAGGGACGACCATTGATATAGATGAGAATATTCCCACTCCCTCGCATCGTAATTCCACCTTCATCATCCACTTGAATGGAAGGCAAGGTACTTAGCAATTGTGAAGCAGTTTGACCTTCTGCGACGATGCTGTTTTCCACATTGTAAGTTCTCTTGTCAATGTCTGACTCAAACATTGATGTCACGCCCTCTACTACTACTTCATCAAGATTTTGGGCATCTTCTTCCAGTGTAATCGTCCCCAAATTCACTGAGTTTCTATTTGGCGCAAATGTTACACGTTCATAAAACTCTAAATAACCGATGAATCCCACTCTCAAAATGTAATCTCCAGCCGTGGTAGTAAATTCAAAATTTCCATCCAAATCACTCATGCCACCGGTGAGAAGAGCTGAATCAGTAGGAGAAAGCAAGGCAACATTTGCAAACTCAAGCCCTACTTCACGCTTTCCATCCATCACCTTGCCCCTCAATTTAATCTCTTGAGAGAAGGCATCCAGAGAAGAAACAAGGAAAAGAAAAAAAATAGTTACTGGTGAAATTTTATTCATAGCTGTAGGTTAAAGAGATCAGTGGTTTCGAGCTTACAAAGGTTTATTTTTAAATAATTAATTATCAGGTATTTAGAAATAAACCTATACTAATTAAACCTCTGAATCAGCTAAAGGTTTTTGATTCCCAACAAAACTTGTCCTAAGGAAGAAAGTCTGTATAATATGAGTATTATTAGTTTGAACGGTTACTTTTTCCAATTCAGAGACTAGTGGGATTTTCGAATTAGAAAATTGATTGCCCACAATTTGTTGATTTACCTATCTTTAGCTATGATTCGATTGACTTTAACGCTGGGCTTGTCGCTAGCCTACTTTTTTATACCTGTTAATTCAAATGCTCAGACCGCAGAAGCTAGAACCCAGAGTAAAACTTTAGCTGACCTAACCGCACTTTTCGAAGCAACAGAACCCAGTGATTCACTTGCAGGAGTTTATCTGCTAGAGATGATTAATCTCAGTGAACAAGAAGGTAATTATGAGTTAATGGCTGATTTAGCTATACGCCTAACGCGGCTTCCTTCACCTTCTGTCCAGCTTCCTCAGGTGAAAAAGAAAGTTCTAAAAAGGGCAATTTCTTATGAAGACGACGTAGTCAAATCAGAAGATAAAGGGAATCTTCATCTAAAACTGGCCGGAGCATTTTTTAGTCTCGAACAATTTGATTCCGCTATAGTAGAATACACTGAGGCAATTCATACGTTCACAGAAGAGGATTCCATATTCATTGCAGATTCTCACTTTTTCAGAGGTCAGGCGAGGGACTATAAAGGAGATCTACTTGGTGGTATGCAAGATTATCAAACGGCAAGAGATATCTATGCTAATCTTGGTGACAATGAATATGTAAATTATGTCGATGGAGGAATGGCCATATTATTCAGCAAATTCGCCATATACAACGAAGCCGAAAAAATAAGAAACTCTCTGATCGCCAAGTTTGAAGAAGTGGGCGACACATATTCAGTTGGCATCCAGCTTTATAACCAGTCTGAAGACTTTGGAAAACAAGGGTTGTATGAGAATCAACGTGCATATCTACTTAAGGCTGATTCATTGACCCCTTTTGATCCTCAGGATTTTTATTTTGAAAGTATGATTAAACTTTCACTTAGCAATTATTTTGGGGAGCAAGGAAGTCTTACGAAGCAACAGGACTATTTCGCCTCGGCCCAAAAACTCATTGTCAATTTGCCTGAGTTGACTACCACTAATCCTGTGTACTTAAATGCTAAGGCACTAATGGAATATACGCAGGGGAATTTTGCGCTAGCTAATCAACTTGCTCAGGAGTCACTAGCAGCTGCCAAAGAATCTCGAAATATGGATCACCTGATTAAGGCCTACAGGCTACTAGGTGATACTTACAACAAACTAGGTCAATCCAGCAAAGCATTTGAAATCCGCCAAGAGTTAACTGAGTACACCGATTCTATTTTTGCCTCAAATCAAGCTACTACTTTTTCATACTATCAGACCCTCTACGAAACAGAGAGGAAAGAAAAGGAAATCCTGGCGAAGACTCAGGAAATAGAATCAATTACACAGCGTAATAATGCCAAACTCAGAATTATTGCGATTATTGTCGGCATAATTATCATTGCGGGTGTTTTGATTTTCCTTTGGAAAAACCTTCAGCATGAAAAAAAGAAAAAAGAAATGCAGTCGAGATTTTCTCAGGAGCTACTGAAAAATCAAGAAGCAGAACGTGTCCGAATCTCCAAAGACCTTCACGACGGTCTCGGCCAAAGTTTACTTTTGATAAAGAACAAAGTCGCTTTATCAAAGGACAACACCACCGGAGAACTTTTGGATACAGCAATCAACGACTTACGCTCAATAGCCCGATCCCTTCATCCAATGCAATTAGAAAAACTAGGACTGAGCAAGGCTGCTGAACATTTACTTGACCAAATAGATCGCGAAACAGACATATTTGTTTCTTCGGAAATCGAGGAAATAAGAGGGATGTTGAAAAAAGATGAAGAATTGCAACTCTACAGAATATTGCAAGAATCTATTAATAACGTACTCAAACATTCAGAAGCGAGCGCACTCAGGGTTTTACTCAAAAAAATCAGTAAAGGTGTTGAGTTAAAAATTGAGGATAATGGAAAAGGATTTGACTTTTCTGAGAAGTTCAATGACTTTCAAAGTTTAGGATTGAAAACCCTCAAAGAACGTACGGCATCTATTCAAGGGAGTATGAAAGTCTCAAGTGAAAAAGGGTCAGGTACAAGTTTAAGTTTTATTGTTTATGTCTAGCCAAAAACCAACAATTGTAATCGCGGATGATCATCCGATCTTGCTAAAAGGTCTGAAGGATTTCCTTACAGATCTAGGATTAGATATAGTCGGTATGGCAAATGAAGGGCAAAGCGCAATTGACCAAATAATAGAATTCAAGCCTCAATTAGCAATTTTGGACATGGAAATGCCCAATAAAACAGGGCTTGAGATTGCTGCTGACTGCAGGAAATTGGCTCCAGACACAAAAATTATTTTGCTCACACTACATAAAGAACTTTACCTATACCATCAGGCAAAAGATCTGAATCTCTCTGGGTATATTCTGAAAGAGTTTGCACTGGATGACCTTTCAAGGGCAATTTCTATAGTTTTGGAAGGGGGAAGATTTTTTAGTGAGAAGATTTTTGAAGGAATTAAAGAAAATAAACTGCAATCAGAGGAGAATCCATTAACTCCTTCAGAAGTGAAAATTCTCAGATTGATAGCCGACGGTCTTTCTACCAAAGAAATTGCTAACAAGCTTTTTATCTCCGAGCGAACGGTTGACAAGCATAGAAGTAATGTAATTGTAAAGCTGCAGCTTGAAAAAAAGCACAATTCTTTGCTCATCTGGGCCCAAAAAAATCGGGATATAATAAATTAAACACATTTATTCTGGTGCTTAGGACAAAATATACGTGTTAATACGTATTGAGAAGCGTAGCGTGATTAGGTAGATTTGGAATATAATTTCAAAACAACCAACTTTTTACGAAATGAAAATATCTAGCCACCATGGAGATTTTAAGGTTATCCAAACCATAAAAAATCGAGACGAACTTTTAATACTGGGTTCTTGGAAGGACTTGGTTAGAATTTTTGATAGCGGCAGAACTTTTCTTGTAAATAGAAATGAATCACTTTTTGGCATTTATCTCTGCAAACAAGAATGTGCCGAATTTATGAACAAAATAATTCAGGATATTGATTACCATGAATGGGAGGACTTTAAAATAGACAAGCCTATTCTCAACAATCAATTCCAAGCGTAAAGGGTGATTTTTTTCAACAATAAACTTCTAGGGCTGCGCGGATCATACGATCCACGGTTTTTTCAGCTTCTTTATCAAACTCGCCGGTTGGCCGATTTGCCACTATAGCATTTAAGCTTAGCATTCGGTGATTTAATAGCTGCCCCATAGCATAGTAGCCAGCAGTCTCCATTTCGAAATTGGTCATCTTCAATCCATCTACTTTCAGATCGGCCAGTCGTTCTATCATATTTTCCATCTTTGGCTTAAGCCTAATTTCCCTGCCCTGTGGAGCATAAAACCCAGGTGCAGTAAGTGTGACACCACGGTAAAAATTAGATGGTAATTTATCTAGAAGCTCTTTAGAGGCAGCTGCCTGGTATGGCAAAAAATTAAGATCAAGCGTTTCTTTTACTAAAAATGCCCAATCCTGATTTCCTTCAAGTTTTGGGTAAAATTGCATCAACGTATCCACTCCTACAGCTATTTCAGATGCCAGCAAACTTCCAACCGGTAACCCTGCCTGCATGCTTCCAGAGGTACCTAAGCGGATAATTTCGAGACTGGTCTCCGTTGGCTTTACAGTATGTGTTTTGAGATCTACATTGACTAAAGAATCCAATTCAGTCATCAGAATCTCGACATTGTCAGTCCCCATACCCGTGCTCATCACAGTCACTCTTTTACCATTCACTCTCCCGGTATGCGTCACAAATTCACGCTTACTCCCTTTGAAATCAACCTGATCAAAGTATTTGGACACAAGTGAAACCCGGTCGGGATCACCAACTGTAAAAACAAGAGAAGCCAGGTTCTCTGGCTTCAAATGCAAATGATAAATGCTTCCA
>TARA_R110002020_G_scaffold51776_2_pt1 | contig 11945 bp, 14 predicted proteins | sample TARA_R110002020 | Tara Oceans TARA_R110002020 (sample SAMEA4396489) | marine metagenome | biome: Westerlies Biome; feature: [MES] marine water layer (ENVO:01000295) within the mesopelagic zone...; material: water (ENVO:00002006), including particulate matter (ENVO:01000060) such...
CGGGGGTTGTTAATAGGTGTTTTTTACCGTTTTCCTCTACTAACATCGATATATCCCCTTCAGGATTTATACTTTCAAACACCCACCACATAATTATTTGAGATTTAGCTTCTCCAAAATGTTTTTCTAATAATAAATTAATTACCTTTAAAAATCCATCTTCATATTCCATTACATTAACTCCTGCAGCTGATATAATTTGTGATTTTGCTTCTAATTGGACTAGTTCTGTTAATATATTAAAGAAAAATTGTTCTTCTTTTAATTTATTTGATTTTTTATTTTCCTGGATATTGATACCTTTTCCTATCAGGTCCGTTAGTTTTTTTAGTTGTTTCTTTTTTCTCATATTCTGTGACTTTAAAGGTAGATAAAAATGCATTTTTTTCTAATTGTTTAATTTGAGAAGCTAATTCAATAGCTTCATTTAGTGATTCTGCTTGGATTTTTCCTATTGGTTCTTTAAGAGGATCCTGTGTGTTATAATAAATATAAGTTTTCATATGTGTGAATATAATAAAGATTTTTAATTTTTCCAAAGAACTTGTATACAAACTAAAGAAAAGGCTAATAATAATGAAACAAATGTTTTTAATGTTATTCCTTCTTTAAAAAATAACCCTACAAATAAGGCATATATTATAATTCCTACCCCAAACCCAACAAATCTAGCAGGCCATAATAACCCAAACGATTCTACAGTATATTTAGTTCCCCAAATATAAAGATATGAAATCGGTATACCTGCTAATGCTAAAAGAAAAGTATTATCTTTGAAAAATTTCCATAAAAATTGACCATTGAGTTGGAACCATGTAATTATATGAGCACAAAGGAAAAATAATACCCCATAAATAAATAATTTTAAATTCATTATATTTTAATTAAATCATTTTCATATGTTTCTAATTTATTTATTGTAATCTTTAGATTACCCAATTCAAATCTTCCAATCTCACCACTATCTTGTATAATGTTATTTAATTGTTGAACAATTTGGAAATCTTGTTGGGTAAAACTATTACCATCAATTTCAACTATAATATCAGATCCTCCTTTAAACCATGGTTCTAAAACCTTATCTAATTGTGGGTTTGGATTATTTAAAACTAAAGATTTTTTATAAACAGGATTTACAATAGGTTTCATCATAGATGTATGATTAACATTAGCCCCCCATTTACGAATAAACTCTAATGTTGATTTATTCATATCTTCTTGCCATTTTTTATGACGTTCAGAATCACCATCAAAACTACCTGCTCCTCTACCTGTAAAATGGTATACAAAACCTTCCCATGTTTGGATAAATTCAAACCCAGCTAATAACATTCTATTAAATATATCTGAATCTTCTCTGCAAGAATGAAGAATTGGGTCATGCCCTCCTAATATTTCTAAATATTCTTTTTTATTCATCATCCAAGGTGCAAATATACCTTCTGTTATTTTATCTTTAACTTTTAATCTATCTAATTGAATAGAAAACATTTCTTCATCAAAATCTTCAGGGTACATCCCAGCATCTAATAATATTTTTTCTCCATTATTGGGGTGTAAAGGTGGTTCAATTCTAGTTGCACATACAACTGTTTTTTCTTTTAAATGTTTATATACCTCATAATCTGCATCTTTAGCTAGGATCATATCAGCGTGAAAAATCATGAATGTATCAGTAGTTGATTTCTCAATACAAAAATCATATGCCATTCCAATACCATACAAACTATTACCTAAATTTGGGTTGACATGATAAGATATATTATATTCATCTTTTACTTGATCTAACCATTCAATAGTTCCATCTTCATCTGAATCAATAAAGATTATTATTTCATGGTCTTTTCTATAAGCGTTATTTCTTATAGAAGGTATACATGTTTTTAAATAGCGTAAATTTGATTTACTTGGTATGCAAAATGTTATTTTATCCATTTTATATTAATTTTTTTGTTTCTTTTGGTCCTATATTAAATAAAGCATCTATAATTCCTAAATGAGATATAAAATCTCCATTAATTTGTTTATAATTAGGATGAACATATTCATGCCACTCTAAATTAATATTATTTTTTGCGAATAAATTATCTCCCTGCAGTATATAATCTTTAGAACCTTTTACAGATAAATAATTACTAACATTTAAAGATTTACAAATAGAAATTAAGGCTTCATCTTTTTTTCCTGTATATTTTACGTCTTGGGAGTTAATAATTTGGGTGTTAATATCTAATATTTTAAGGAAATCACAAATTAAATCACAATGTAGATTACTAAGATATTTTGGTTTAGATTCTAATCTGTTTTGAATGATGGGATATACATCATTAAAATAATTAGTTTTAATATAAGAATATTTTATTGAATCTAAATGTTTTTTTATCCAATTAGTATCATAAGATATTTCGGCATTTGAAATAAATAAGTTATCTCTGGAAGTTGTTTTTTTAATTGGGATATTAAGAAAAATTTCTCCATTAGATGTTTTTATTTTGTTTCTAGTTTGCCAACTTCTTTTTTGAAGTTGAGTTGTATTATATAAAACAAAAATATCACTTTGTTTAATCAAATTAAAATAACCTAACCATGGAAAATAAGTAGGCTGCATTAAGGATAATATTTTATTTTTTAACTGCATATCCAATTCCATTAATTCCATATCCATTACCGTTATATAACATAAAAGTAATATTTTTATGTTGAAAAACCAAACTATATTCTACCATTTCAGAATCCCATCCTGTTTCTGAGGTGTTTAAAGAGTTATCATGGTTGTCATGTCTAGTCCAATCCTTTCCATTTAATGATGTAGCATAACCTATTTTATATCCTATTTGAGGATCTTTATATGAAAAATACATTTCATATTTGTCTGATTTAATAACACAAGGTCTTGCTAAAGCTGTTTCATTTTCATATAATTCAATAGCAATTTCACCATTCCTATTCCAATTAATTCCATCATAAGATTCAGCATATTTAATATTATATTTAGGTAAATCTTTATTTATCCATCCTTCACCTGAAACGTACCACATTTTATATTTTGGTTCATCCCATATTACATAAGGTGCTGTTAAAATATTAAAAGGTTCTTTATCTGTTCTTTGGAATAGAGGAGCTCTAGACCATCTTTTAAAACCATCACCATCCCTAATAGCAAGTCCCATTACAAGTGACATTCTATAAGTCGATGTACCTGAATTCCATCCTATATAATATAGTTTATCCTTTATAATGCAGGAAGGAGTTACCCCATTATCATCAAAACAACCTCTTTCTCCAGGGGATAAAATAGGGTCTTTAGAGGTTTTAATTAATTTAATAGTATCGTTTATTATTTCAATTATAGAATATCCTATGTGAGAAACATTATTAGAATCTCTACCTGAGTAGTATATTTTGTATTGGTTGTTTCCTTGGTATTCTAATGTAGGTAACATCCCATGTGTCCTATCCCACCATTGGCCTCCAGGAACTATTAATAATCCTTTTTTATTCCACATTAAAATATTTCATTTTTAGTTTTTTATTAACTATATGATCTGATTCAAATATATCATTTGATGTTACTGTACTATTTGGGTTAATGTCTCGTGTTACTATTGCCCCCATAGTAATAAAACAATCTTCTTTTATATTTATAAAATCTTTAAATGAAGCATTTACTCCTACAAAACATCTTTTCCCTATTTTAGTATGACCTGAAATTGTAATCCCTGAAGCTAAATAAGCATGGTCTTCAATTTCACAATTGTGTCCTAAATGGTTAGTACTCCATATCATTACATTATTTCCAATTTTAACAGTAGGTTGGATTGTTTGATTTTCTAATATAAAACAATTATCTCCTATATTTAAATCATTCCATATTATTGATTTAGAACAAACATAACTTACTAATTCATATCCTAAATCTTTCATTAAATTATATTTTTCTTCTCTAATTTTATTTAATTTATTATAGGATAATGCTACATGAGCTTTATATGTCTCTGGTGGGTATAATTCTTTAATTTTTGATACTTTTATCAAAGGTAATCCTTTAAAAGTAGAATCTTTTACAAATTCATCATCAGCCACAAATGCTACTACCTCATAATTACATTTTTCATCGTTAGTAATATAATAATGAGCTAATTCAGCTATTTCTCCTGTTCCAAATATAATAATTTTCATAAAAATTTATTTTTATTTTTATATAATATTTCAGCTACTTTAAACTGCCAAAATTCATCAATATCAAAAGTTTCTTTTTCATGTACTTCATATAACTCAGGATAATTAAAAGTGAAATCACCTAAGTAAATATTATTACTTAAATCTTTTTTACATCCAGCATATAAACAATGAGCAGCTTCAAAAGTATTATTTACTAATTTACTATCTAATGAACCTGGATATTTAGTAATCATATTTCCTTTTTCGTCCCAATAAAAATTCTTTTTATTATGTACAGCAAACAAACTTTTATTTGGGGAATTTAAAAAACATTTTGTAAAATTAATTATAGTTTCATTAGTAAGAAGGGGAGTACACGCATTTATAGTTATAAACCATTTATGAGGTAATTTCCACCCCCATTCTGATACTATTTTAGGTTCTTTTGATTCACTAACTGACTCTTTAGAACGTTTAAATATATTTACTGGGTATCTTTCCCCTATAGAAATTAATTCTTGGTCATATAAGGATAAATAAATATTTTCATTAGGGATAAAAGGACAATTTACTAATTTAGTAATTGCAATTTCAAATAAATTAGAACCATCAAAAGGTGTTAACATTTTTCCAGGCAACCTTTTAGAATCTAATCTAGATTGAATAATAAAACATATATCTTTTATATTTTTACTCATTATTAGCTAAATTATCACTTAATATATGTATTTTTCTATCACATTCTTTTATTTGAGAAAATAATTTTCTAGCCTTAGGTGGGTCTAATTCAAAACACATTCTAACTACATCCATCCATAATGTATTATTTTCAGCTCTAATACTTTCAATTTCATTTAATATTTCTAAATCTGATCTTGTTTTTTCCATATGTAATAAATCACTTAAAAATTGGACTCTTTTATCTCCTTTTTGAATTTTATCTAAACAAATTTTTGCTTTTTTAGTATTAAGATCAAATAATAATTTTAAAAAAGACATAGTATTGAAATTAGAATTATTTCTTATCTTTTCAATATCTTTTATTAATTTGTTATTTGTTTCCATTCTAAGAAATCATCTTTATTTAAATCTTGATTAAATATACAATTTTTCTCTACTAAATCCAAATAATCTTTAGCATGTATAGAAGAAGGATAAAATGGTCTTTTAGTTGTAATTGTATCAGCATTAACCTTTTCTCCTTTCTTTACATTTCGTTTTAAAATAATTGATCTTTGACCTTGCCAGTTATCTTTTTCACTTTTAGTCAATGTTGTTTTATAATTAAGTGTTTTTTCGGTATGTTTTATATTATCAATCATTTCTTTTAATTGGGGTGGTTCTAAAGCAAAAGAATGATCAGGGCCTGGGAGAGATTTAGATAAAGTAAAATGTTTTTCTATAACCTCAGCTCCTAGAGCTACAGCTAATGAGGGAGTTAATGTATCTAAAGTATGATCAGAATATCCAACTTTAATATTATATTTCTTTTTTATTTGAGGGATAGTTAATAAATTAGTTTCACATACTTGAGTAGGATATCCATTATTACAATGAAGAATAGTAACATCTTTACAACCTACTTTATAACAACTTTCTAATATTTTTTCAATAAAATTAACATCTGTACCTATCCCAGCTGAAATGATTATAGGGAGTTGAGTGGATGCTACATATTGGATAAATCTTAAATCTGTTGATTCAAATCCAGCTATTTTAAATCTTTTAACTCCAAGTTTAAATAGTTCATCAACTGCTTCTTCATCAAAAGGAGTTGACATAAATTCAATATCTTTTTCATCACAATATTGTTTTAAATCATATTGCCAGTCTCGAGGTAATTCTATATTTTTAAACATATCTAATACATCAAAACCATTTACTTTTTTACTTTTTGTTGTAAATAATTTATCTGCTGTATATGTTTGAAATTTACAGGCAGTAGCTTTACTTTTAACAGCAACATCTATTAAGGATAAAGCTTGATTAAAATTTCTATTATGATTAGCTCCAGCTTCAGCTATTACAAAAGTGTCCATAAAGGTAAATTTATTATTTGAGAATGTAGAAGTTCTGTTTTAGGTAAATTAGCTTTACTATTAAAATATTGAGTTTTATGAAGTAAGGGATAATGTCTAGCTAATTGGTTATTTTTATTAAATTCATTAGCATTATTACTTAATTTTGTAGCAAAATAATATGATGAATTTTCATCATGTGGTAATATATCATTTAATTTAGAATAATTATTTTTTCTTATTTCTAAATCTTTTTTATAATTTTTTAAACTTACTAATGCAATAGTAGCATTTAAATTATTCATATAAAATTTAAAACCTTCTTGTATTATATCATAAGAACTATTAACATTTTGTCTGCCAAAATTTCTATAATTTCTAAAATATTCTGTTGCTTTTAAATCATCAGTTGAAATCATCCCCCCATCACTAGAACATATTGGTTTATATGGATGGAATGAAAAAAATGAAAAATCACATTTAATGATGGGAGTTACACAATGTGCTGAGTCTATTACTACTATTTCATCTCCTCTAATATTCCAATCATTTATATCACTTACACCACCATATAAAATAGGCATAATAACTGGTTGATGGTTATTTTTTCTTTTATTTAAATAATCTTTACAATCAAATAATAAATTATCATTAATATCTATCCATATAATATTATGTCCGAAATGTTTAGCTGCCCATGCAGGTGAAGTAAATCCTAATGAAGGGGTATAAACATCACATACCCCATATTTTTCTTTTAAATATGCAAATATCATAAATGCAGATGCACTAGCTGAATTGGTTGCTATGTTATATTTTTTATTGGAAAAATATTGGAATTTGTTTTCAAATTCTAATACATTAGACCCAAAACCTAATTTACCAGATTTTAATATATCTATTATTGGGTTTAATTGAGGGGTTTCAAATTTAGTTTCGAATGTTTTCATTTAACATTTTAAACCTTTATTAATTAATTTTACTAATTCTTCTATATCTTTTTTTACCCATAATTCAGAATTAAAATGAGGACCATTATATTTATCCCAATCTTGATAAACATTATTAGTATATTGAGGTCTAATTTGTAATAAATTAATATCTGGGACTTGGTAGGTAAAAGGTAATTCCGTTTCTGCTAACATATCTTCATGTAACTTTTCTCCTGGTCGAAGACCTACTAATTCAGTATCGGATGTTTTATTTGTTATTTGTTCTAAAGCTTCAATACAAGTAGGTAAAGTATAAGAATTTATTTGTGGGACAAATACTTCTCCCCCCATAGCATTTTTTAGAGCACCTAATACAGCATCTACAGCATCATCCAAAGTGAATAAAAAACGTGTCATTTCTTTAGATGTTACCTTTACAGTTTGGTCATTTTTAATCCATTCCATAAACAAAGGAACAAATGAACCACGAGATGCTATTACATTTCCATATCTAACAGAAGAAAAAATAGTATCAATTGAATGATAATCGTAATTTGTAAAAATACGTTCAGCAATAAATTTACTTGAACCATAAACATTTACAGGTTGGCATGCTTTATCTGTTGATACAAGAATACATTTTTTTATTTTATTTTCTAATGCTGCCCTAGCTACATTTTCAGACCCATTAATATTTGTTTTGACACACTCATCCGGGTAAAACTCCATATCATCTATCCGTTTTAATGCGGCTGTATGGATGATATAGTCTATTTTATGGCGTTGTAAAGTAACATTCAATTTATCAAAATCTCTAATATCACCTATTACTCTAATAATAGAAGGGTCATTTCCAAACTCTAGTGCTTGTTTTCCTTCATCTCGACTATATACTATAATAGTATTATTTTTATTAAGACGTTTAATTAAAGCCTTACCTAAAGATCCTGTCCCCCCTGTAATTAATATTGTTTTATTTTTCACCCTCTAAATAATTTATAATTCTATTTGATGCTTTTTTATCATTAAATTCATCAAAATATTTTAATATTTTTTTATTGTTTTTATAAGTAGGTTGGAATATAATATCTTTTTTATAAAACTCCAAATTATCTTGAAGAGATTTATCTATTTGTTCATTGATTCTTTTAGTAGATTTTAAAAAATCTAATCCAATGAAATTTTTAAATTCATCAAAATCTTTAAAATTTAATATTTTAGACCAAAAATTAAATTCATGTCCTCTATAATTTTCTATATTTTCTTCTTCTTCTAATCCTGAATCTTTTGAATCAACACATATAATATTTTTATTTAAAAATAAAGGAAAATACATTACTGATCCAAACATTCCTATATTATAATTAGATTTTGGGAGAACTTTAAAATATTCTTCATAACTAGAAATTATTTTAATATTGGTAAAATCATTAGGGAAATCTATTAATTCATTAGGGTGAGGTTTATAATATACTACCCATTGGGGATATTGGTTTTTAACTTCATTATAAATTTTTAGTAATTTAGAATGATGTTCTCTTTCCATAGAACCATAAACTATAATAATATCTTCAATAACACAATCATGATTAATATTATCGTTTCTAGGATTTCCTGTAACTATAGATTGGTGGGGATACATTCCTCCTAATTCTTGAATTTCTTTGCACCTTTTACTATGGGTAAAATATATATCTATACAATTAGATGGAAATCTTTTTCTACTAGCTAGTTCTAATTTACCTTTAATTCCACTTCTTAACCAAGTTGAACTATTTATACAAGAAATAAAACAACCTTTAGACTTAAACTCATATAATATTGATTTTTCAGGCTCCCAATTTTCATTTGTAATAATTAAATGGGTTGGTTTAAAAGAAAGAGAGAATCCTAATGTAGTGAAATTAATTATATGATCTGAAGTTAGATCTATATTAGAATCATAACTGAATTTAGTTAAATCTTGTGATGGGGAAATTCTTTTTGATTCCCTTGAGTAAAGGAAAAAATAAGGTAGATTTCTTTTTTTAAGTTCAAGTACTACATTTATTAAATCTAAATAACTTCTTTCATCTGATGCAAATATAAGATATTTATTCATTATCTAAATCAGTTAAATTATTAGGTCTGAATGCTAATTGGGGGTGGGACTTACCGTGGGTTGGGATATGAATTTCCCATTCTTGGAAATTAATATTATTGTCCTTTAAATATTTATAAACTTTTTCGGAAATTTTTAAGGTTTTTGGGTCTGATATTTTCATGTCATGCCATTCTCCCCAAAATTCATTAATTAAATTGATAGTACCATCTTCAATCATTTTATTAAGAACTTCATATTCTGCTCCTTCAATATCCAATTTTAAAATTATATAATCATCTTTATCAAATGATTCAGCTAGCCATGATGATAAATCAAAACATGGGATATTTATACTATGTTCTTTTCTTAAATTATTTAAACTATCTAATAACGATGAACCATCAGTATATTCTTCAGAAAGATGAAAAGTTTTTAATTCATCACTAACCCATACAGCTGAATTTTGGATTTGAACTGTGGGATTATCTTGATGTATTTCTTGAAGTTGTTTAGCTAAACCTGGTATTGGTTCGAATGAAATAACATTGGTGTTTATTCCAAATCTTTGTTTTGCTGAGAGGATTGATTCTCCACAATGGGCTCCACAGTCTATAAAATATTTATTCATTTAAAAGGTATTTTCCGTTATAATTTTCTTTCCATTCATCAAAAATAATAGGCATTCCCCATTCATTATTTCGATACATTTTTCCCCATTTTTTTACAAATTTATGAGAATTTTTCATTTCTGTTTGAACTTGTCTATCTGATGATTTGGATAAGTCATCTCCTTGCCCCTGGAAGTGGCTTCCTCTAGCTGCAAAATGATATATGATAGATTTTGTAGTATGGACACAATTATATCCTTCTAACCCCATTCTTATATACATGTCAATATCTTCAAAAGATACAGGGGAAAAAATTTTATCATTACCTCCTAACTCATCCCAATCTTTTTTTCTCATCATGTAAGTACCTCCATTAGATTTAGGCAAAATTTCATCATTCATTTCTTTTAATTCAGAAGCCCACTCAATAAAGTAGTTTTCATCAAAATTCCAACAATATTTACCAAATTCTTCAGTTGGAACCATAATAGTTCCTGGTCTGCTATCTTCTTTAAAAATATTTGGTTGTACTTGTAAAGAAGAAACGACTAGTGGTTTATTATTCCATTCCTCATTATTGAAAACATTTAATAATTCTTTATCCCAATCTTTAGAGACATACATGTCCGAATGCAATGTTTTAAAATATTCTGTTTTAACTTTACTTACCATGAAATTCATTCCTCCACCTATACCTCTTGGTGGTGAATTTTGCTCTATATAAATCTCTAAATTGTATTTATCTTTATTTTCCTCTAACCATTCATTTGTTCCATCTGAACAATTTTCCGCATGTATAATAAAAGGGGCATCTTTATAAAAACTATATTTTCTAACAGATTCTATAGCTTTTACTAAATAAGTAAAATTATTAAATGTAGATATACAAAATGTAACAGGTGATTTCATATTATTTGTTTTTAAAATGTTCTAATGATTTTTTTATTCCTTCTTCTAAGGATATTTTTGGTTTGTAAAAATTTAACATTTTTGAATTATCACAACACCTGAACATAACTCCTACTGGTTTATCTGTTCTAAGTTTAATTCCATTTTTAGGTCTCCATCCTGCTACTTCAAAAACTTTTTCTGCTAGTTCTAAAAAAGATAATGGAACCCCATTTCCTAAATTGATTGGTTCTTGTATATCTAATCTAACAGCTTCCATTGTAGCTTCAATAATGTCATCCATATGAATAAAATCTCTAACTTGAGTCCCATCTCCCCATATTTCAAATTCATCTACTTGATCTATTACTCTTTTAATAAATGATGGGAATGGATAATCTAAATCCTGAGTTTCACCATATCCACTAAAAGGTCTAAATACATATGTTTTCACACCGTATTTTCTAGCAAAATTAGCTAAATATTCTCCTGATAATTTAGCCCAACCATAAGTAAAATCTGGAGATGAAATATCATTTAAATCAATATCTGATTCTTTTAATATTGTTTTCATTCCTTTTGATTGGAATTTGGTCGGATAAGCGGCTGATGAGGAGAAATAAATTACTTTTTCTTGTTTAGTTCTAACAGCCCAATTAAAAAATTCAGCATCAATAGATAAATCTGTAGCTACTGCTAGTGGGTCATTTTCAATGGTTTCTCTCCCTCCTACAATAGCAGCTAAATGAATCACTAAATCAAATTTTTCATCATTTATTTTAAAGAAATCTCTACAATCCTTTCCTTCTTTTAGATCAACTCCTATTACTTTAGTTCCTTTATCTTTAAAATATTTTAGATAATGTCTTCCTACAAATCCTAAATGTCCTGTAATTAATACTTTTTCCATTATTAAAATTTAAATAGTTTCATAAAATTTATTTTGATTTTCTTGTCTTTTTATATCCTTATGATGTATTATACAATATTCTTCATTCCCAGGCATGTGTCCAAACTTAGTATATCCGACTAATTGTTCATGTACTGGTTTAGTCCATTTGATTCTTTTTGGGTCATTTTTATATAATCTCATTTGATAATCTGGGAAATTTATCCAATCTCTATCATTAACCTGCCATCTCCATTTATCAATATGGTCTTGAGTGATACCTGAAACAGTATTAATTCGGGCTAACCAGAATGCTTCAACTTCAGGATTATTTTCAATCATCCATGGTATTGCTGTAAATAGATA
>TARA_R110002020_G_scaffold60073_1_pt1 | contig 11935 bp, 13 predicted proteins | sample TARA_R110002020 | Tara Oceans TARA_R110002020 (sample SAMEA4396489) | marine metagenome | biome: Westerlies Biome; feature: [MES] marine water layer (ENVO:01000295) within the mesopelagic zone...; material: water (ENVO:00002006), including particulate matter (ENVO:01000060) such...
TTGGACAAAGATATACAAACCAGGATGCTTATAGTATTAATGGATTTATTTCTAATATTCGTATCCTCAAAGGAACTGCACTCTACACAACAAACTTCACACCACCAACCAGAGAACTCACAAATGTAACCAACACAAAACTTCTGTGTTGTCAGTCAACTTATGAGCCAGGTAGTGCTGTTGTTGCACCATCTGTGAGCGGAGTCAATAATGGAACACAGTGGAGTTTCTATACAACTACCACTGAAGGTCCACTTGGTACCAAAGATTTCTACTCAACTGGTAATGATGCTAATCATTTATTTGATGGTGTTAACACCGATTTATGTTATGGTGGTTATGGTCTAGGAGGAGCAACTGACAGTGATATTATATTCGCTCCACCAAATGGAATAACAGTTTCGTCAAAACTTGAAGTCTATGTTGGTTATTATAGTAAAATTAAAGTAAATGGAACAGATTATAATACAGGAGGAGAAAGCACCGCAGCAGCATGGGTAACTGTGAGTAATGGTGGTGGAAACTTTACTGGATCTTTAAACAAATTAATTTTAGAAAACACATCTAATGCAAATGTTGTTAGAGCAGGTGCAATAAGAATTGATGACTCTACTGTGTTGCTTGATCCACTCTCACCACAGGGAGATGTAGTATCAACCAACTTCAACCCATTCACAACTGATATAAATGCAGTTCGTGGACAAGAGACTGGTTATCCTACTCTCAATCCTTTAGATATGAGAGCATCCACTGCACTAAGTAATGGAAATCTTACTGTTACAGGTGGAGGATCTGCATGGTATTTGGCAAGAAGTACTCAATTCCTAACCACAGGTAAGTATTATTGGGAATATAAATGGTATGGAAATGTTATTGATGGTAGTAATGGAACTCAGGCAGGATTAAAAACACCAACATCAACACTATCTGCTTCTGCTGAACAAACAGGATCATTTGCTTTCCAATATACCACAATTTATCAGACTGCTGGTTCTAATAATTCAGTTGTAATATCACCAGGTTCAACAACACCAGGCGATTGTGTAATGTTTGCTTATGATGCAGATGCGGGACTAATGTGGTTTGGTGTAAATGGAAAATGGAATAATGGAGCAAATCCAGCATCAGGATCTAATTCTGATTGGACATCTTTACCAACAACAGGATTAGCACCATTTGCAGGTGTTTATGGAACTGCTATAAAAATAGATATAAACTTTGGACAAAAACCCTTCAAGTATGCACCACCTGATGGTTTCCAACCACTGAATGCTGCTAATGTAAGACCAGAGACTGTGATTACTCGTCCTGATCATTATGTTGGTGCTACTACTTGGAGTGGTAATGATAGTAATCCTAGGTATATTTCAACTCCCAATCTAAAAGCAGATTTAGTTTGGATCAAAACTAGAGATGCAGGTTATCATCACGGACTTTTTGATTCAGTAAGAGGTGCCGGTGGTGCTAAAAGATTATATTCAGATGAAACTTTTGCGGAAGGTGGAACTGGTGGGGCAGTCGGAACTGCTTATGGTGAATTATCAGCATTTAATAATGGAGGATTTACAGTTAATACTGGAACAACAAGCGACATTTGGGTAAATAATAATGGTAACACATATGTGGCATGGTGTTGGAAGGCTGGTGGAAACAAAAACACCTTTAATGTTGATGATGTAGGTTATGCAAGTGCTTCTGATGTTAATATGAGTGTTGGTTCTTTAAACTCTTCTGTTTATAACCAAACTCAAACTTGGAGTAATAATATTACCACCACAGGAAACAGTGGAAATTTCATAGCTAAAACAGCTATGTTTGATACTGACTTTACTAATTACGCACATTGTAATGGTGATGGATTAGCTGTTACTGTTACATTTACTATTAATCCACCTATTCAAGTCAATAAAAGTATTACTCTATTTGGAGGACTTACTTCTTACAACGCTGGTACTATCTCGATTAACGATGGTCCGACATTTGGTTTATCACTATGTGCAACGGTAAACCCTGCATTTACCGATTCAACTGTTATACCTGTTAATGGTCTTGTTAATAAAATAACAGTCAAAAGAACCAGCACTGCGGCAGCTGGGTTGCTGTTGTATGGGTGGAAATTTGACGATCAAAGGCTTATTGATAACGGGTTATCAGCTCCTAATGCTCCATCAATTGCTCCTACTGGTTGTTCTGTTAATACTAAAAGTAAGTTTGGAATTTATACCTGGAATGGCCATGGTTCTACTAATGAGACGCTGCCCCATAGATTGGGAGCAAAACCAGATTTCATGATTTGTAAGAAAAAATCAACAGGTGGAAATTCTTGGGTGGTTTGGCACAAATCTATTGCCGATACTAGATATTTGATATTAAATTCACAAGCAGCTGCTGAACTCGATGCGACTTTGTTTAATTCACATTTAAATGATGGTGATAATTTGTGGACTTTGGGTACAAATAATAGTATTAGTGATACTGGTCAATCAGCAGTCGCATATTTGTGGTGTGATGTCCCTGGATTGCAGAAATTTGGCAGTTTTGAAGCAAATCAAAGCGCAGATGGCCCCTTCATAGAACTAGGTTTCCGTCCGGCAGTAGTTTGGATAAAGAATATTGACAATTATGATCCACCTTATGATTGGGTTATATACGATAATGCACGTTCAACAATTAATCCAAATGATAAGTTCTTATGTGCTAATTTGGGTAATGTAGAAAATTCTGGTTCAGGTGGAACTGAGACTACAAGATATGTTGATTTCTTAAGTAATGGATTTAAAGTTCGTACCGCATCTACTGCTATCAACTTAAATGCACATACTCAAATCTATTGTGCATGGGCAGAAGCACCGGCAATCAATTTGTATGGTGGTGGTGCTAAGGCCCGCTAACTTGACATAAGCGTCTGACTGATATATACTAGACACATCATTGTTGGTGAATATGAAAACGCTGTGCAACGAGTTAGAAGAGAGCGTATATCTTTTTCCAGACTTTATCCCCATTCGTTTTGATGACGATATGGGGCAGTGGTGGATTAAAGATGAGATGATTTCTGAGTTGCCACACTACTATGTGTTGCATGAAAATGTAGAAGAACCAAAGAATTGGTATCAGAAAAAATATAAGTTTAATCCAGAAGATGGGTGGCGTTTCAATCCTGATTGGGATGGTGAAGATATGCAATTACAAAAGAATCTGAATAGAAAATTGAATAAGATGTTGAAAGTATTCTATCGTAAGAAGATCTTAACGAAGAAAGAGATGCTTGACCTGTTCAACACAGACGAAAAGACATTATGAGTCGTTTTGGAACAAAAGAGATCCTTAATTATTGGGCAGGGACAGATCAATATCTAGATTATAATTTTATTCCTGGTGTCCAGACAGAAACAATGGGACGGCAGGAATTTTATGCTGACTTCATGTGTTCTAATGTGTATGCATGGAGTGAGTATCTTCCCAATAAACTTGTTAAGCACGATAAGTATGTTCATCTAGGTGCATGTCCATTCCTATATGCTGATGCACTTGTGCCAAGACAAGAAAGACAGGGAACATGTATTTTTCTACCCAAGATTGATGTTGCAACTGGTGTTGATTTTAATCAGGTAAATTATGACGCTCTCAGAACATTAGTAGAAAATGCACCTAAACCTGTTGTTGCAATGGCTCCGGCAGAACAAAAGCAAGATTGGTATTATGCCTTTGCACATGAGGGACTAACAGACTTACATGTCATGAGTATCTTTGATGATCCTGGTGTAGAAGAGTGGCAGTTGGGTCTTGCTGTTGCAATGGGAAGATTTCAGGCATTTTACTTTTCAATGTTCACATCTGCGACCATGTATGCATATTATAGCGGTGCTCATGTTCGTTACTATGATGCAGGGGATATTTACTATGAGACTACAACAAGTTCAGTCGATAGCTATGCTAAGTTAGAAAATATTCATAGTAAGTTTGAGAACTTATGGATAGACAGGTGCGATGATCGCAGTGTCATCATGAGTATGATTAAGTTGTTCCTGTGTCCACATAAGAGACAAACACCTGATGAATTATTAGAATCGTTGTATATGCTCAATTTCAGATCAAATATGATGACTGAAAAACATGGTAGACATTGGGATGATTGGTTCTATGGCAACTCTACTGGAAATATCATAACTGATGCTGTACCATTGGAATTGTATTCCAAAGATAAAGCATTAGACAAATTGAACGCAAAATGCAAAATCTATGATACAATGGAGTATCATCCTTCTGTAAGAAAGTTAATCTCTGAGTTATGACTGTTACATGTGTTATCCCGTCGAGATTGGGGTCTACAAGATTTCCTGGTAAACCGTTGTATAAAATCAATGGAAAAGAAATGATTCTGCATGTCATTGATCGTGCAATGGAATGTAAGTATATTGATAATATTGTTGTCGCCACACCTGATGAAGAAATTTATAACGTAGTAAAACAATATAACTGTGATGCTATAATTACAGACTCTTGTACTACATGCACTCATAGAGTATCTGATGCTGTTCGATTACTAGAACATAAACCACGTTGGGTTGTTAATCTCCAAGGAGATGAACCTGTGATGAATCCAGAATCAATTGATGACATGATTGGTCATGCAATGTCACATCAGACTCAGATGTTGCAAGCAGTCTATAATATTAATCAAATTGATGTTGATGATGAAGATTGTGTCAAAGCAGTTATTAATAATGATAATGTAATTTGGATTACTCGCACACCAGAACCAGAGTGGATTATTAATCGTCACATCTTTGGAATCTCTGGGTTATATGTCTATGACTATGATACCATTGCAAATTTTAGATCATATGATTTGAAAATGGTTGAGGATTGTGCTAGTCTTGACACCCTAGGTTTCATTGGTAGAATACCTGTGACTCCATTTAATATCGGCATGAGAACACATGCTGTTGATCGCCCATCTGACATTGAGATTGTTAAACATGAGATACGTCGTTGATATTGACGGTACAATTTGCGAACATTTTAATGGTCCAAACTTTGGATCAGGTCAAGTATATTATGATCGCATTGAAAAGATAAACAAACTGTATGATGAGGGTCATGAAATTGTATACATGACTGCAAGAGGTATGGGTACAAAGAATAACCCAGAAGGAAACTTTGATGAAGAATCAATGAACCGTGCAAGACAAAAGTATGGTAGACTGACAGAAACTCAGTTGGAAGAGTGGGGGTGTAAATACACCAAACTGTTCCTAGGTAAATATTCAGGAGACATGTACATTGATGACAAAGCAATCCACAGTGATGATTTCTTCAACAATAATTGATGCCGTAAAGTCTGCATCATCGATTGCAGTGATTGGTAACGGTGGCAATCTTGCCATTGCAAAACATGCAGCTAGTGATATGACACGTCACTTAGATAAGTTTTGTTTTGCACCTGAATGTGTTCATATGACTGCACTTGGTGGTGATGATGGATGGCATAAAAAATGGATTGATATGTATGGTTCAAAGGCAGATCTTCTGATTGGTATCACAACCAGGATGGATTCTCCTATTGCAAAAGGATTAGAGAATAAACATGCTTTTATATTTGCACCAAAGAGGCATATATGTGTACCCACAGTAGTAATTAACAAGAACACGTTTCATGAGTTTGAAGTAGAAACGCTGTGGCAATTCTATATGTTGATGGAACAATGTGGAGCAGTGTTGCCATCTATAAATAACTAGAAACTAATTGTGTGCGATGTCAAGAGCAAGAGAATTAGCAAAACTTGGCAATACTGATGCTATTGGCATAGACGGTGTTGACATAAGAACAGGATCTATCGCGAAAGGTACTCAATTAGATGTTGCCAGTCATGTAAATGTAACTGGTGTTATTACTGCAACAAACTTTATTGGTAACGCATCTGGTCTTACTGGTTTAGGTGCTGTTGGTGCTGGTTTAACGGTGTTTAGATCCAATAACTCCCTTGGTGCTATCACTAAACTAAACTTTGATAATACGTTTGGTATAACCGATCCCGCGTCAGGTTTATCTACTGTTACATCTGGTGTAACTACTGCGAATCCAAGATCATCATCTTTGGTAGTTGCTGGCGTTTCTACTTTAAGTGGACAAGTAAGTGCTGGTAACTTAAGTGTTACTGGTGTTGTTACTTCAACATCATTTATTAAATCTGGTGGAACATCAAGTCAATATTTGATGGCAGATGGATCTGTTTCTGCTAGTGGTGCAGGTGCAGGTAGCACTGCTGATGTAAGCACCAGCGGATTAGTTGTTGCTGGTATCTCCACTCTTGCTGGTGCAACATTCTCTGGTTTTTCTACATTCAGTGCCATTAGACTTGGTGATGGCACTGATGGTAATACCAATAATATTAAATTTGGTGCTGATAATGATCTAGAAATATATCACAATGGATCTCATGCCTTTTTACAAAATATCACGGGTAATGTATATTTAAGATCTAATGCAGGATCTTCAATCAATATAGAACCTGCTGCTGGATACTCGGGAATTATTGCTAATGCAGGTGCAGATGTAGAACTTTATTATAACAACTCTAAGAAACTTGAAACTGATGTAGCTGGTGTAATCATCACTGGTATTGCAACTGCTACTGGTTTAAGTGTAACAGGGCAAAGCACATTATCAAACCTAAATGTCACTGGTGTTACTACCGTTGGTGTCATGACGGCATCTAGTCTGGAAGTAACAACTGGTATCGCCACATTTGCAGGAGAAAGTTCAACAACTCAAGGCATTCATCTTGATATAGGATCACAGAAGTTTAAGATATTTGGTGGTTCTAATGAAGTTACTATGAGAAACACTGATGGTTCTGGTGGTGGTGGAGGCATCAACATTCAGGGCCGAAGTGGAGCATCACTGTGGCAAGGTACAGGTAACTTAGCAGTCGCAGCAGACAGCAATGGTGCGGGTATCCTTTATTATCAATCATCAGCAAGAGTCAGTGCAACTAGCACTGGCGTAAATCTTGCCGGAATTGTTACTGCATCAACTCATGTTTCTTCTGGCATTGTAACTTATTATGGCGATAGTTCTTACTCTGCTGCTGGACGTTGGGTATTGGGTGCAGATGGATCTAATCATTATACTTTCACCGGTCCTGGTTTAGGTCACTCAACACAAAATGATCCTACATTGTATCTCAAACGTGGACAAACTTACATGTTTGAGAATAAGATGGGAGCACATCCATTCCGTATCCAGAGCACTGCAAATGGTTCTACTGGTACACAATGGAACGTCGGAGTTACCAATCAAGATGTATCAAATGGTGTATTAATCTTTGAAGTTCCATTCGTAACTCCTAATACTTTATACTATCAATGTACTGCTCACGCCAATATGGGTGGAGTAATTAACATCGCCTGATGTGACAATCAAATAACTGTACCAGACCCCGCTCAGATCGCCTGTGTGGGGTCTTATACTGTGTGGAGTACATAATCACCTCTTTGACTGTAAATCAAAAACTATTGTTTATTGTGTCGTTCATGGCATTTATGAACTGGGGAGTTCGTGTAACTTCCTTGCTACTTGACAAGATTCTAATTTATGTGTAGACTCTGTTTGTTGAGGGTGATGAGACTTCTATGAGTAACTATGATTTTGGAGGGCTAGAACGTCACCCTGCTAACATCCTGAGACTTATCAGTGAGTTAGAAGGATCTTCTCAACTCCTCAAATATATGGGATTCCAAGAAGACATGGACACCATTAATAGTATGAAAAAAACATATTATAAACTGTACTACAAAACTAACAAAGAATACAATGAAAAAACTTGATCAAGAAACATCAGCAATGATGATGGATATGCAACTGAGCAACATTGCAACCATTCTTAATGGTGATGTTAAACGCATGACTGCATCTAATAAAACACACAAATGGAAGAAAATTGAGATTGTATATGATTACAGTAAGAAGGAGGATACATAATTATGAACAGAGGACTAATTTAATGAATCCCGATGATATTACCTTAGATAAACCATCTAAGAGTTTTCAATATGAAAAGATCTCACGTGATATTGAAAAGATGGAAGATATTGAACTTGTAAAGAATATGGCAAGATGTTGGGTTAAGTTATATTTAAAACAACAAGAGACGTTAGCAATGATGTGACAGCTGATGAACTGGTCGGGCACCCTTGACAGGGTGCTTTTTTTATGCCATAATATATTCATATCAGAGATCTTCATGCAACTGCGTCCCCATCAGCAACGGATTGTCGATCGTATGGGTTCCTATGACAAAGGGCAGGTGATTGTCCCCACTGGCGGTGGTAAGACAATGTGCATGATCACAGACACCAAGAATCGTCTGGATAGTATCAACAACGGCACCACCACAGTTGTTGTTGCTCCTCGTATTCTGCTGGCAGAACAACTTTGCAGCGAGTTTATGGAGATCATTGATCCTAACAACAGTGACCCATATCTGCATGTGATGCACGTTCACAGTGGTGAAACACGCTACACTAGCACCACTAAGGCAGATAAGATTCATCTGTATGCAGGTTGCGCCCGTAGTATGGGTGAGAACGTCATCATCTTCACTACCTACAATTCTCTCCATCGTATCATGGAGGCAGACATTGAGGTCAACACAATATACTTTGACGAGGCACATAACAGCGTTAAGCGTAACTTCTTCCCTCCCACTGAGTTCTTCTCTTATGAGGCAGATCGTTGCTACTTCTTCACAGCTACGCGCAAGACTTCAATCACTATCAATAAACCAGGCATGAATGATGAGGCAGTCTATGGTCAAATCATTGCCCGTGTTTCTGCTCCTGAGTTGGTAGAAGGTGGATACATCATCCCTCCTCGTATTCAAGCAAAGATGTTTGATATTCACAAGAACTCACGGATGATTTCGTGTGAGACTGATTCAGAAAACGTGATGGATACAATTGATGAGACTAACACAAAGAAGATTCTAGTATGTGTCAAGACTTCACGTCAACTCATCAACTTGATGGCACACACTGACTTTGCCAAAGATCTTGGTATCCGTGGTTATTCATGCCTCTATATCACATCGAAGACAGGTGCAGTCATCGATGGTAAGAAAGTCAATCGTGAGGTATTCTTCGAGACGTTGAATGCTTGGGGTCGCGATCCTGAGAAAAAGTTTGTTGTTCTACATCGTTCTATTCTCTCTGAGGGTATCAACGTCAGCGAACTGGAAACTGTCATCTTCCTTCGCAACATGGATGTGATTGAGATGACACAGACTATCGGTCGTGTATTGCGTACAGGCAACCAATCTAAGGCGTTTGGTTTGTGTGTCGTGCCTGTATATTCTCAGGTTGGTGTTGCTACTGAGCGAGCATTGCAGTCGGTTGTTGATACCGTCTTCGAGAAGGGTGAGATGTTAGATAGTGTGGTGCGCCGCTAGTGTGCCAACCTGCAAACCGGTCTACCCATCCACACAACACGCCTAAGGGTCTGCTATGATTGTATCAACAAACAAAACATCGATGCCATTCCTCTCCGAGTTCCTGACTACTTCATTCCAGAATGTTCGTAGCAGTAAGCGTACAGATGAACTGCACAAAGCATTGCTAAATGAGATTCTCAACGCTAATCCTGAGATGGCAGAGTATCGTTGGGAGTTTGAATATCAACTCAAAGAAGATGCCTTCGGTGGCACGTTTGATATCGATATCGTAGGATTTGATGCTGATGGTGAAATGAGAGCGGCAATTCTTGCCAAAGCTATCAATAGCAACGTGAACAAAAATATCAAGAACTATGCAAATACCACGATCGGTGAGGCAGCACGACTCTATTATGCTCCTGGTTGTAACAGCATCGAAAAGATTCTCTTCGTAAGTGTTCTCCCACGTCTTGCGCCACGATTCAACACAGCAGGCAATGTTGTTGGTTTCGATGATGTAATCAGTGCTAAGAATCGTACCAAGTTGGATGATGTTCTTCAACGCCAATATCATGGTGCCGTTGACACAATGGATCTGTACTTTGACATTGAAGATGTCACCAAGCGAGTGAACAAGGAAGGATACAATGTTATTAACCCGACAAATCTTACTCCAATTCCTATGATCTGGTGAGCAGTATGAATAGAATTTTCAAAGGAAAATGTTTGGATGTTATGTCTACACTTCCTGATGGTTGTGTAGATATGATTTTTTGTGATCTTCCATATGGAACAACACAAAACGATTGGGACTGCTTGATTCCATTTGATGAATTGTGGGCACAATATAATCGTATCGTGAAAGAAAATGGTGCGATTGTTCTTACTGCACAACCACCGTTCGATAAGATTCTTGCATGTTCTAATTTGAAATATTTTAAGTATGAATGGATCTGGGAAAAGAATAAAGCAACAGGGCATCTTAATGCGAAGAAAATGCCAATGAAAGCCCATGAAAACGTGCTGATATTTTATCGTAAGTTGCCAACTTACAATCCTCAGATGACAACAGGTCATAAACCGATGAATGCAGTGCTGCCACGTGATAACATGCCTGCACCAGATAAAAAACGCAATTATAATCACGTTGATAAGAGACTCGGCAATTCTGATGGTAGAACTATACGTTACCCTCGTGACATTTTGAAGTTTTCTGTCGTCAACAACGACAATCCTTTGAAGTTTCATCCAACACAGAAACCAGTTGAAATGATTGAATACTTCATTAAAACATATAGCAATGAGGGTGATGTTGTGATGGATAATTGCATGGGATCTGGTTCTACTTGCATTGCGTGTATCAATACAAATCGTCAATACATTGGCATTGAAAATAGTGCAGAATACTATGAAAAAGCAGATGAATGGATTAACAAGACTACCAATAATCCTCTCTTAAATGCAATGAATTGATACCAGTTCTACAACTGTCCACTACCACTTGACTTTCACCCCATTCCATGGCATACTAATAGTATGAAAAACACACACCTCCAACACGCGGAAGACTCCATCCTGACGGGTGATCTCTCAGTTCTAGATTGGTTCACAGCAGAATCACACTTATCAGTCAAGATTGACGGAGCTCCCGCTATCGTTTGGGGTACTAATCCTGCTAATGGTAAATTCTTTGTTGGCACAAAGTCTGTGTTCAACAAAGTCAAGATCAAGATCAATCACTCGCACGATGAGATCGAACAGAATCATTCTGGTGAGGTAGCAATCATTCTCCATGCTTGTTTTGCTAATCTTCCACGAACAAATCGCATTCTTCAAGGTGATTTCATTGGCATTGGAGGTGATGACACTTATACCCCTAACACTATTACATATGTTTTTGATGAGATAATCGATCAGACTATCATTATTGCACCGCATACAATCTACACAGCAGACAAAGATCTGCGTGATGCTGTTGCTCACCCTCTGCAATATCTTCCATACAAAGACAGCGATCAGGTCAAATGGGTCCATCCTAAGTGTTGGGTAACTGATGCTGATTTCAGTCAGAAGATTGCATTCGCACGTCAAATGTCTACCACGTGTGAGTTCTTGGAGTCTAAGGATTCTGCATCGCTTCAAAAACAATTCAATGGCATCATTCGATCAGGTCTTAACATCGACGACATTACACTTGATGCCCTTGCATATGCAAATCAAGTCGATGTAAATACGCTGCGTTTGTGGCAGTTAGTAGCATCAATCAAGATGGATATGCTGATGCTATGTCGCAACAATGGTCCCAGAGCATATGTTGACGGACGCCAATGTCGTGGCGAGGGTTATGTTATGGTCAATCAGTTTGGTGTGTTCAAACTCGTTGATCGCTTTCAATTCTCTCGTGCTAACTTCAATAACGAAAAGTTTGCAAATGTTTAGTAATGAAGATTGACATTGCTGGTAGAATCATAGGATCGTTTCTTGTGGTCACTGCATATTTC
>TARA_R110002020_G_scaffold34660_4_pt1 | contig 11934 bp, 13 predicted proteins | sample TARA_R110002020 | Tara Oceans TARA_R110002020 (sample SAMEA4396489) | marine metagenome | biome: Westerlies Biome; feature: [MES] marine water layer (ENVO:01000295) within the mesopelagic zone...; material: water (ENVO:00002006), including particulate matter (ENVO:01000060) such...
CTATCACGGGAAGTAGTGTTATTCAAGGACTCGTCGTGTATTTAGTTAGTGACAAGGCGGGTAGCTGGGTATCCCAGATTTTAAGTAGTCATGGGATCGGGGGACTTGGGACCAAGGCGGCCAAAGCGGCAGCACAGTCTCGGCTTGACCGTAATGCTGAAAAAGCTCGTGAAGAAAAATTAACGTGGCTGATGACCGAACTTGAAACATTGAAGAGGGAAGAGTCAAAGTAACCCACTTACTGTCATTTTTGATAAAGGGTACGTTATGAGTATGGGTGGTCGAGGCGGATTGTATACGGTAAGTTTTGAAGACGTAGCTGTGTCTGCGGTTCAGGACTTGTTTGAGGTAACTGTTCCGGCGAATAAGCAGTATGTGATCCATGAGGTTCGGGTGTCCCAGTCCAGTGACGCAGGGGATTCGGAGTCTGAGCAACTCCTATTCAAAGTTAAACGGCATTGGAATGGGCAATCTAGCGGATCAGGCGGTACAGCAGCTACACCTGCAGCTTTGAACGGGCGTGATCGTACGGGTACGGCTCCGACAGGGTGGGAAGTCAACAACACGACTCAAGTATCTGGTGGTAGTTCCGCGTTGACTTACGTTAGTGCGGAAGACGTACAAGTTGGTTTGTCGTACACGCCTAAAACTGGGTTTGAGCCAATTGTAGTTGAAGAAGAAACATTTACAGTGGCGTTAGCAAACGCCCCTACTGATTCATTAACTATGAGCGGTGTCGTGGTGTTCGAAGTACAGTCTGCGGCTGCGCACAAATAAGGAGTTGATATGCCCACGTATACGACTGAAGCAGCGCTGCTTGCGTATAAAGTCTCAGGCTCCACTGTGGATCTTAGTGCGTTTAGCACAGCGGAGCTTGAGGCAGAAATTGATTTCATAGAAGTAATAATTAACACGTATACTGGGACATCTTTTTATCATGAGACAGACACGACTTACTATCTTGATGGTGCGGGGGATCGAACTTTATTTTTCTATCCCAAGCTGAACATTCCTAATATTTCTATTTCCTCCATACTTGAAGTTGACGAGCAAGATAAAACCTTGTTTACGTTCAATGCGGCCACAGATTACCATAGGGATATGTGGTACGTGAACAAAACATGGGCAGACCGATCTGAAAGTAGACGCGCCATGTTTGGTGGGGGTGCGGAATGGCCGAAGGGGATTAGGAATTTGAAAATTACGGGAGCGTGGGGGTATGCGAGTGTGCCTGCCTTAGTCACCCGTGCGACTATTTTATTGACGCTTGAGAGTTTGCTGCCTGGGTCAACGGGACTACAACAAACTGGAGTAGAGGAGCGTCGATGGGACGATTACAAAGTTCGATATGCTCAAAGTGAAGATATCGGACCTGCCGATTCCACTGGCTTTGTGACCGTTGACCAAATGTTGCACACGTATCTATTTCGTCCGGACATGTTTCTCACTCCACAAGTGTATGCACCCCACTAACAGTGCAAGCGCTTGCACATTGGAGGTAAAATGTTAGCCGGATTAGTTGACAAGATTGATTTTTTTAGGTATACTACCACCGATGACGGGGCCGGGGGCTTCGAAGAAAATGCTGAATCCGCTATACTTGGTGGATTAAAATGCCGAGCTACTTTACTTGATACCGAAACTCAACTTAGAGAGTTGGGATACTCAGGTAAGAACTGTTGGAAACTCTTAGTCGAACCTAAGACGGGGTTGGACAATGACGGCGATGTATTTTGCCGAGTGACTTCAGGAACGACTAGCAACAAATTGAATTCGTCCAGAGTGTATCGTTGCTTTAAAGTCTCTGCCCAAGAGGACGAATTCGGTAAATTTCACCATTGGACTATCTGGGTTCAGCAAGAAGCGGACAAAGATGCCTGATCCTATTGAAGTTACATTTTCAGCCGCGAGCAAGCCGTCTACGGGGTTTCGTACGTTTCAACCCGTGTGGGATTACCTATTTGGACATATCTCTACAAAAGTAATGAATAAAATAGGTTTACCTCAAGTAAAAAAACGAACGTTAACCCGAGCACAGAAAGTCATCGAGAAGTCAATCAAAGCTGTGTTGATTCCAGCTATGCAAGAAAATCTGAGACGAGGAAAGCACATATACAAAAATAAGCTACATGAAAGTTTCTACACTGAGCCTGTGGGTGAAGGTTCCGTAAGTTTACTGTCCTCGGTAGGATACGCTTCAAATATTGAGAGGGGCACGTCAGCGCGGCCCGTGTCTGCGGCAGAGTTGCAACGATTGCAAGGCTGGGCAGCTTTTAAATTTCCAGCACAAAATCCTGAAAAAATAGCCAAGCTAGTGGCACGGAGCATACAAAAGGGTGGAAACAGGGCGTATCCTTTTATCCAGCCTGCGTTGGAGTCGGTGGAGAGTTTGCTGCTGAACAACATTAAAGTCGAATTTAACGAATAGGGACTTGCATGTCTGACGTAAACTTCCTCAACGCACTTGTAACCAAACTACGCACTGATACAGGTGCGGGTAGTTTGGTTACTTTAGCAGGGGGCGCGAGTAACATATCGCGGACTCCTGTACCTGAAAGTGTGAATCCTCCATTTGTCGGTGTGCGTGTCGTTGTGTCTACGCCGCTGGCTAAAGAAGCGACGGGATGGAAGACGTACAGTATAGAGATACTTGCGGCGCAAGTAAAAGAAATCAACGCTATCAAGCTAGCGGATAGAGTACAATACTTATTTGATGATTCCGACGTAGGTGCTACAAATCGTAGTTTTTACAATTTTACGGACAGTGCGTGTACAGTTAGATCGACCCGATGGGAACGGAGGTTGCAAAGAGTTAAAAACGAAAATGAAAATGTAACGTACTGGGACGATTCGAATGTGATAGTAGTTGTCGCAAATCCGTATCTTGGTTGTTGAGGGAGTAAAACATGGCTGTGAATGCCAATAACATCCTCATCGGAGCGGCCACAGTCTCCCTTAACGGGGCAGACATTGGTTACACCCGAGGAGGAACCACAGTACGGTACGAGAGTACCCCTGTGGATGTCGATGCTGATCAAGCGAATGGCATTGTCCGTAAAGGTCGGGCGATGGAACGTACTTACGTGGTCCTTCGAATGCTGGAAGTCAGTTTGGAGCAGATGCGAATTGCGATGATGCTCCCTTCGGCTAACTTGGTAGGAAGCACGTTGACGCTGGGGTACAACGGTTCGTGCTGGACCGACGAAGTTGCAATTTCGTTGGTTGGACCTGGACCTAGCTGCGGTACTCGTACTTTTGCGTTTACCAAAGGTGTTTCGATGGGTACGCGGGAATACACGATGACTCGTGATAATCCTGTGGAATATGAAGTTGAGCTGGAAGTGCTCAAAGATAGTTCTGGTAACTTCGGTACTATCATCGATAGTTAAGTTTGTGTGCAAGCACTTGCACTAAGTCATTACTTTTCGGATGGAAAGGAACCCCGTTATGGGTCATTCGTACACAGGCGTTGGTGGTCTCGGTGATTTCACTGTAACTAAAAGTAATCCTTCAGGAAATATTGTTCGGTTCACTATTAGTGACAGTACCAATCTCCTGACGGAAACTCGACTGATTCGAGGAGTCGTGTGTGACGCGATCCAACAGTGGATTGATTCAGAGCGCACTGACCTGGACACCAACGGTGACACTGATGTCAAAGGCGCAGCAACTGAGTCTGGTGACGGTTTCGCCAAGTTCAACTTCGTGTTTGGTTCAAAGTACGCTCAGGTTGACCTGACCGCGCTGACAAACATTTCGAGTTCAGGCGACATTACTGCATCGATTCCATACGCTGACACTGTTTGATCCCCCTTTAGGGAAGAAGTAGCATGACGACACAAGTAGAAAACAAAGGGTGGCGATATTCTACTAAAGATTTGAACTTAGCTTCATATCTTTGGAGTTTACCCGAAGTCGTCCTTGTCAGTGACACTCCGCGACCGGCGGGGAATGCACACGAAATTTTCTTCGAGTTCATGTTCGCTGGCAAGGACGAATCGGCTGTAAAGGAAGTAATTTACTCATACCTTAATGGGAATGCGTTAGTTGATCCTTTGCAGTTCACTGCCTCACAAAGTAGACTTCGACATATTATTCATGAAAAAAGGAACGCATCGTAATGTCTGATTTCATAAAAGAGCCAAAAGTAGTTACAATACAGGGTGTGGATGTTCAAGTATTTGATCCCCCCGTGCGGAAAGTGCTTAGGATTGGTCCTGCACTTGCAACTATTTTACCAAAATTAGCGAGTACCGAAGACGAAACGGAAGAAAGTCGTACTTCAAAATTTTTGGAAATTATCACGGATGATGCTACATACGAAGCGTTGAAGGTAAGTGCGGGTGCGTGTACGGACAAGCCACCTGAATTTTTTGAAGACATGACAGTTTCCGATCTAATGACGCTTTTGGAAGCAGCCGAGGAAGTGGTAAACTGGGATAGCCTTAGACGACTTTTTCTCAAACTGAGCAGTCCAGTGACGCCCAAAGCGACATAGATCCTGGGGATTCCGTTGGTATCATCGTTGACATGCTTGCACACCAATACGGTTGGTCAGAGATTCAAATCCTTGACCAACCGTATTGTAAGTTGGAGGAACTGGTTTACCAGATTAGGTTGCGCCAATATGTAGAAGCGGTGCGCTTGTACAATGTGCAAGCGCTTGCACAGCATGGTGGCAAACCAGAAGACGTAGACACTTTTTTCAACTCATTGAAGCCAAAACGACATACCGTGACTCCTGCGAACAGTGTGAATGATGCGCCGGGGTCGTTGGATAAATTGTACATTCCGGACACTATGAAAAATAGCTAGGAGTTGCCCGTGTTTAGTGAGCTTATTCTCAACATTACGGCACGGGTAGATGGATTGCTCAGTAATCTGAGTAAAGTGGAGTCCACGTTCAAAACGGTTACTAATAGTATTACTTCCACTGCGGGGCGCACGCAGAATAATCTGGAGAAGCGTTTAATTATGCTACGAAGGCGTATGCGACAGGTACGCCTCGCAGCTAAGGGCATGATACCTAGCGAGGGTATCAACACATCAAAAAGACACATGGAGGCGTTGAGCGAGGCGATAAATGCTTGTAAAAATCGGCTCAAATCTTTAGCAATTGTGCAAAAAGCGCACAATCGTCATGCTAAAGCCATGCTAGACCAAGCTAAAGCCCAAGTGAATGCCACGTTGCAAGGCATGATAAACATGGGTAGCATGGTACGTCAGATAGGCGCCCAAATGAGGATGGTGGGCGTTGCTTTACTGGCACTCACCGCATTACTGGTTGCTGCTTGGCGGGATTTGGCAACTACAGGTGCGGATTTTGAACAGACTATGGACATAGTTGTGTCCGTGGTCACCGAGCTTCAAGGGGTAAGCGCGAGCGCTGCACAGCAGTTTGCTGCGCTGTCTGCTGAAGTTATGCGCTTAGGCCAAACTACCAATTTCACGGCTAGTCAAATTGCCACTGCTGCTCAGTTTCTGGGGCAGGCGGGATTTACTGCGGTCGAAACGACCCAAGCACTGGAGGCTACGGTTAATCTTGCTCGGGCAGGTATGCTCGACTTAGCGCGAGCCTCTGAAATTACTGCTGACATGGTAAATGCGTATACCTTGCAAGCTACCGACGCTGCAAGGGTGAGCGACGTGTTTGCGAAGGCACAAGCGAGCGCGAATACCACTGTACAGCAGTTAGGTAACGCATTTAGTTTCGCTGCTCCCGTTGCGGCAACTTTAGGGCAAAGTGTCGAAGAATCTGCGATTGCCCTTGCTCTTTTGGCAAACAACAGTATTAAGTCTAGTCGTGCGGGAACAGGACTTGCACAAATCTTATCGGGACTTATCCGAAAAACAGCAGATACAACAGAGTTGATGGAAAAGTATGGATCGTCGTTTGAGGCCGTTGATCCCACTCTGAATTCTGTTGTTGACATTATTAAAGAGTTTTCACGGGTTGGTGTCACTGCTGCAGACGTTATGAAGTTTTTCGGCGAAAGAGCTGGGCGAGCTATGCTCGCGCTGATGAACACGCCTACAGATGAAATTGATGCGATGGGTGAAGCCATTAATGATAGTTTTGGCGAAGGGTTGAAACAAGCAACCATTCGTTGGGACAATTTGAATGGATCTATCAAGGTGTTTGTGAGTCGCCTCGAAGCGATTAAACTGGAAGTATTTAATCGGATAAAGACGCAAATTAGGTCAGTCGTTGATACTGCTGCTGACATGCTACAGAAAATTTTGGATTTGATGGCTGACCCTGCATGGAGTCACATGGTAAAGCCTGTGATGGCAGTGGTTGCTATATTAACGGTACTCACGGCAACTGCAGGACTCACACTGATTGCGCTGGGTATGCTCTTTGCTGTTTGGGGTGGAGGTCAAGTAGTAATTGCTAGTATGGCGGTATCAGCCGCCGCATCTGCTTCAACGTTGGCAGCAACCACATTAACTGCGGAAGGCGCGGCTGCAGCCTTAGCTTCCTTAGCTGCTAGTGCAGGTGTAGCTACTACCGACTTTGCTGCGTTGGCCCTCGCAGCCGGTACGTCTAATGCAGCCATAGTCGCATTAGCCACGACTGCTAAAACCGCGTCCACTGCAGTAGGCGGAGCAGCAGTGTCTGGGATGTGGGCGGCGTTAGGCACAACTATAAAAGCGTCTCTGAAAGCCGTGGGTACAGCTATCACGGCTTATGCGTTGCCGGTAATTCTTACTCTCGTCGCTGTTATGACTGTTGTAGTAGGAGTAATGGCTACGTGGGAGAAAGGTGTTGACGACCTTGGAGCGAAGTGGGGGACGTTTGGGTCGCTCTTTGGAGCAGTTACAGATTTCATAAGCGGCGTGATTACCGAAGTGGTTGGGCAACTCGCACGGTTGCACGCTGTGTGGAATAGTTTACTTTCCTCATGGTTGACTTCTGGTCCGCGCAGCTTTAGTTTATGGGAAGATTTCAAATTAGTATTTTTCCAACTCGCAGAGGCATTTCGTAAGATATTCGAAGCGACAAAGCCTGTTCTTATGGTTTTTCTCAAACTGGCGGCCGCCGGACTGTTCGTTGTGTTTGAAGTGTTTTACACAACCCTGACTGTTATCGTAGAGATATTAGTCGCCCTTGCATACGCTCTCAACGTAGTTGTCGATTCTTTCATAGAGCTTGCGCATTATCTGGGGATTCTTGATTACGATAGTGAGGAGCTTAAAAATAGATTAGACGAGCAGGCAGATGCGGTTGAAAACTTGACTGAGAAACAGCGGAAGCTAATTGACACATATGCGGAGGATAATAAAGCGCATCGAAAGCAAGTCAAAGATGTCGAAGAAATGATGTCGTTGATGAGTCGGCGGGATCAGTTGAATGCAAGGGATTTGAAAAGATTAGCGGATCTAAGAGCTGAATATGGCGACGGCGAAAGTGCTCTCCAAGATTTGATAGATAGGACTGAGGATCACATTGAGACGTTGGAAGACCAAGTAGCGAAATCCCAAGAGGGAACGTTGGAGCACGCGCAGCTTACTATTTTGTTGGACATGGAAAAGGAAGCGCTGAGACGATTAGGGGAAGCGCAGACTCAGTATAATACGTTAGTAGCTAACAGTGCTTCCGTGCTCCAGGAAAATGTAGCAGCATTAGATGCTGCTTCAAAAGCTGAAAAGAGACGTAACGACATACTTAAAGAAGGTGAAGAGGCGCTGGAGGCGTATAAGAAGGCATTAAGTGAGTGGACTGACCTTGTTAACGACGCGGCGGAATCCAGGTTAAACTCATACGAGCTTGAAGTTAAGAAAATTAACGAACTCAAGCAGTCAGCCAAGGATTTAGCAGAGGCACAAAAAGAACAAATAAAGGCGCAACAAGAGTTAAATGACCAAAGGATACAAGAAGAAGCGGAGACGGCATTTGATCTTTTTGACGAGGTCGACGCCGAGACAGACCCACGAAAAAAAGCGGCACTGCAAGAGCAGTTGAAGGACAGCGATGCACGTATGGACAAGCTGAAAGAGCGTAAGACTAAGTTAGCAGATGCAGAAACTAAACGTATGAAAGACGAGGCAAGGACACAAGAGATATTGCTTGAGCAGGAGAAAGAAGCTCGTCAAAAAGTAGCGGATAAGCAAGACGACATTCTCAAAAAGCAGGCAATTCAGCAGGCTAAACAAGCGGGCGACACGCTCCTTGCGGCTGAATTAACGGCTGAAGCTGAGTTCGAGGCAGACAAAAAACGAATTGAAGACACATTTTTGCTAGAAGACAATGCGAGTCAACAACAAAAAGCGGACGCGCTGAAAAATATTGAGGAAATTCGGGATGCAAAGATAGCGGCTGCTCACGAAGCTGCTGATGAGGAAGCTAAAAAAGCGGAAGAAGCTGCTGCAAAAGAGAAAGAACAAGCACTTAAAGCGCTTGATAAGACACGGGAAAGTCTGGAAGACAAAATTGCAGCATCGTTGGCAAAGCGAGTTACGTCGTTGCGTGAAATGGTGGCCTTAACATTTACGTTGATGCGACTCGAAGCTATCAAAGAAGCTAGGGCACGTAAAGCGGCAAAACGAGCCGCATCCGAGCAAGCACGGGCGGCGAGGCTGGCTAAGATAGCAGCGGCTGATCCGCTAAACGAGAGAAAGCAAGCAGCACTTTTACGAGCGCAGCAATCTGCTCGACTTGAAGCTCTTATGGCGGGTAAGAAACTTACAGACGCGGGACTTACTGCGGAAGCGGGGCAAGCGGTAGAGCAGTTATTCGCGCCCCCTGAAGTGACTCAAGCACAAGCTCAAAGTATAGGTATATTCCGAATTCTTGACGAAACTAAACTTATTCAGCAAGGTATTTTGGACGTACTATTAGCGATGCAAGCCGGGATGTGGGGTGCAAATCTTGGAAATGCGGGGATGCAGGCACTTGCGGCAACTGGTCCCGGAATTGGTCAAGGTCCTTTGGGTGCAGACGGGTTGACTAACGTGACTAGCACCACTGAGAGTACATCTCAGGTAGATGTGACGATCAATAATTCGTTCGACGCAGAAGTTGCTGAAGCTGTTGTGTTCGATGCGATGAAAAATGCAGGTCTTAACGTAGTTTGATCTTGACTACGCACTAAGGGGGAGATAAAATGGCTATTCGAGTCGCAACTTTGAATGCGTTGAACTTACCAACGTCATTTAGGTACAAACCATACATTCCAAAGAAACGTACCAACGTAACACCAACGGCGAACGCAGTGATCACTCAAGCTGCCTCTTCCAGTCAAATTGTGCATGGCGGTGGCGTTCTCAGTTGGCGACAGCAAGCTGCGTGTCCTGACGAGTTTCAGACATACCATAGTTTGTATAACGTAGCTGCGCTTACTTTGTATGACTTTGTGGGGTATTGGGGCGAGGAGTACGAGGTACGCATGGCTACGCTTAACGTAGATAATGTATACGGGGGATTAATGGATGTATCAGGTACTTTCCAAGTTGTATACGTAACTACAACTATCAATGCGACTAACATCACATAATTCGTGCAAGCGCTTGCACTTGGATTAAATCATGACAGATATTCGTCAAGCTGTAGCCGCTTTTGCATCTGAACCTTCAGTAACTTGGCGAGCCGACACTGTGTTGGACACGCCTAAGTTACTTTTTCCAGCGGACGAAACTAGGTATTGTCCACAGTTACTATTGTGGACAGGTGCGTCTGCCGATGTTACTCTCTCGTGGGGAGCAGTGTCTGGGGCGTCATTTTATGTAATTCAGACCTGTGATGCTTCTTCGTTCTCTGGACCGACTGTTCGAGGAATTCGAACCGCGTCCACGTCCGCAACTTTAACCTATATTGATGAAGTTAGCCAAGATCGTAAATTGTATTGGCGAGTCGCTGCATACAATGCTGCAGGCGCTGCTTCGCTGTTGTCTGCGCCGCGATCATTGCAGTTGACATGTCCTGGAATTTTGGGGACGGGCTATGATCCAGATGATACGCCGGGTACGGACACATCTGACTGTGATTACTACGGGGTGGACTTGGTACTGACAGGGCCAGACCAAATTAGACTTAGTGACAGCGGGCGTACTTTTCCATTAAATATCAATCATGATTGTAACACAGAGAGCGGCAATGCGATAACGGTACTTAGCGTGGCCTGGACTCTTACACAAGCGAACGCGGATATAACTATCACTGAGCAGCTTAACACTCATCTTCAAGTGGAGTGCTCGGCTACTGAAGAACAAGCGTTCGACATAAAAGCGACAGTCACTTTTCAAATTTATGACGGTGGCCAATTCGATTGTGAAGTAACTAAAAAAGTCTTAGTCGAAGGAGAAGCAGTTGGTGGTGGTGGAGACATCATTCATTTTAAAATACTTTCGGTATCCCCCGCTATTGGGATGAACGCAACGGGTTGCGATTTTGTACAAGGTGAAGTAACTCAAATATCGTGTACGGGGTCCAGTGTACGTATAGGGGATGAAGTTAGGATTTGGGACCCTGTGTACTGCTATTTCAACATGCCTATCGAGTTGTTAGTTGGACTCCACGGTGTGGCACATAAAATGGATAATCCAATCGACCCTTACGATGCTGACCTATTGACAGACTGTCAATACGAAGTGGTGGCGGCTGGAGCATGTAGATGGATAGTGAGCAGTTTGTGCTGCTCCGAGGAGTATGAACTTTAATGGCATTGAATATTCCTCCGAGTCAAAGTAATGGCCCGGACAAAATTAGATTACATCCTAATTGCAGTGAACATCAAGCGGGTAAACGCACGGGTTTAAAAGACTCGTGCTGTTGCTGTAATCCGTGTTTGTATCGGACACTGGAAGATAGCGACCTACCACCCGAAGACCAACATTGTTGTAGATGCAATCCTAGATTCATAACGGCCATATACACACCTAATAACACGGACCCACCAAACGAGTGTTGTAGAAACGTAGTTTCACCTCTAGCTGCGGAACCAACACCTGAGTTTGAAACACACGGTATTCAATACGTGGGCAACGTGGTAGGCTATAATATTTATGTATATTTATCTAGGGAACGAATAAGTGGCTCAACTATTACTGGCTATGACGAGATGGAGTGTCGATGGACAATTCGTATTCCTGAACTTAGTATCGATCAAGAAATTGAAATTGATCATACTCAGATAACTTGTTTAGGTGTGCCGTCTATTGAAATACTAAATGTACTCGCATTTGCTGAGGGCTATGACGATGGTTGCATAGGCAAAATAACTTTAGGTAATTTGGATACAGCAAAAGTTCCATTCAGACGCCGTACTTTTCCTGACGAGTTTGCAGATGGTGAAGATACTCTAGTCACGTTACCTACACTTTGTGGTGAGTGTACGCAAGTCCCTCGTTTTTTGTGTGTAAGTGGTAAGCGTCACGCGGGCCTCCTTACTTTAGATGTTCGAGGTGCGGAGTTACTGGAGTTGGAGTGGGAGCAGTATTATGGTGGTTTTCAATGCGGTGACAACTTTGTAGTAGGCAGATGGTCAGGAATCAACGGATGGGTTGGAGAAGAGGCGTGGGAGTATATTTACTTAATTCAAGATTATTACGGTGAGTGTTTTTTATGGACAGCGTTTGAGTTCGACACTACTTGCAGCGATCGAACGCCTGAGTTGTTTCCTGTCATTTCATTAAGTGAGTGTGGATGTGACATCAAAGAGTTAAATGTTCTTCCACTGGTGGTTGACCCAGCTCATCCAACTATCGGAGTGAATATTCGTTCAGGAGCCTGCACTTGTTGGAGTTGGCAGTGTGAGCGATGCAGATGTGTACCCAGATATCTGTGTGCCATTGGTTATCTGGGCGGAGTCATGGTAAAAGATATACGATTTGTATGGAATGGTGCTACTAAAAGTTGGAAAGAGACAGACGATGCAGGAAACATTAAACCCTCGGGGTTGGAAATAAAGATAATTCGTGAGCCTCTTGGCGGTC
>TARA_R110002020_G_scaffold115511_6_pt1 | contig 11927 bp, 9 predicted proteins | sample TARA_R110002020 | Tara Oceans TARA_R110002020 (sample SAMEA4396489) | marine metagenome | biome: Westerlies Biome; feature: [MES] marine water layer (ENVO:01000295) within the mesopelagic zone...; material: water (ENVO:00002006), including particulate matter (ENVO:01000060) such...
GCTTGTATTGCTTCAGGATTATCTTGTCCTAATATGTTTGCAGCTCTACCTTGTAACGTAGATTGAAACTTTGAGTCTAAAGCTTGTATGTCTACAAACTCTCTACTTATAACGTTTCTATATCCATTACCATCTTGAGTTTTAGGTGTTAATCTAGTTCTTAATGAGTCAACTAACTCACCACCTTTTCCTATTAAGTTTTGCTCTTTAGCTATTTTAGAAAAATCTGTACCATCAGCTGTTTTGTTTAAAAGATTACCATCCCAAAGATCAAGATTTTTTTGCCATTGAAAGGTAACCGTACCGTCTCCATTATCTGTTATAAAGTCTTGATCTAAATCTAATCCTTTTATTATATCATTATTTTTCTTTAATGTACTTTTTATAGTGACAAAGTTTCCCTCTTCAGTATATGTAGCTTCTTTAGTACTTGTTACGCCATCTTGTTTCATTTCAGCTAAAGAAAATCCAGCTAATTGAGCTGATATTTTTTCTTGAGTAGTTTTACCTTCCCAAAACATTCCTTTATTAGGACCACTTGTTCCAGCATAACCTTTTATCATTTCCACATCTGTCATTATTTTACCACCACCTTCAATAATACTATCAATGTTTGCTTCAGCTCTATTTACTATATTTGCAAGTCTATTTCTTTCTTCTTTACTTAGATTAGATTTAGTTAGTAATAAGGTTTGAGCTTCTATAGATCCCATCATACCTTCACCTCCCTGCATTAATGTTTTTTGTATGTTTTGAAACTGCTTGACTAAACTAGTGTCTACACCCTTCTCTTTAGAAGCTTTTAAAGTTTCTCTTAAGTCTTTGTTTTGGGCAAGCGCGACTTTGTTCCAAGCTAAATTAAATCTATCTTGTTTTTCATTAGCCACAGCTTTTTGTTGTTGTCTAAACTTGACCATGTTCTGTATAGATTGAACCATAGTTTCACTAAGCTTAGCAGCTGCATTGGCCCAAGCCATCGCGGATTGGTCATTTATTATTCTTGGATTATCGTACGCACTCATATTAACTTATTCTTTTAAATTCAACATCAAGCTTAGAGTAATCTACACCGTTAAAGTTACCTGCAAAGTTTTCAATAACAGCTTCTTTTGAAACCTCATCTGACATAACACCTTGCCATATACCTTCACCAAATATTTTATCTATATATTCAAACGCATATATATTTAATCCACTATTAGATTTACCTATAAGTTTTATATTCTTTTTCATACGTCTGTCTGAACCACCAGTAGGCGCACCAAAACCACCCATACCAGCTGTCATTAATGCTCCACCAAAACCGCTTATAGCACTACCCCATGCTTGACCTTGAGCAGCTTTAGCGTTGGCTTGGTTTTGAGCAGCTTGCTGCATATTACCAGCTGCAAAACCTAAATCAGCATTTGTTCTAGCTTCTTTAGCTTGAAACTCATATTGTATTCCTGCGGCATCAGCTTGTTGTAATCTCATTTGTTCACTCATTTTTAACTTATCAGCTTCACTTTGACCTTGTGCTCTAAGTTGTTCGTTGGCAGCTTCTTGTTGTTCTATGCTAGCGGATATACCTTTTTTACTTTGCAAAGCGGCTTGAGCTAAAGCTGTTGCTCCACCTGCGCTAGCGCCTGTTGTAGCTAATAAATCTAATGTATTAGCTAATGACATATCAGCTTGTTCTGCTTGAAATTCAGCCGCTTGAGTTGCTACTCCTAGATTAGCAAAAGGATTACTTACCATACCGCTAAGATCAGTTACCCCAGCATAGGGGTTTACTATAGGAGTTCTAGCTGCTTTAATTTGCTCTATTTCATAGCGAGCTCTTTCTTTATCATTTTTAAAGCCTTTGGCTTGCTGCTTAGCTTGATTAGCCGCAACGGCTCCTCCAACAGCGGTTGCTGTTGCTCCTACGCCTATAGCTATTGCTGCTGCTGTTCCTATTGCCATATTATTATTTTTTAATTTATTCTTTTTATCATTTCATAAGATGGCTTTTCATCAACCATCCAACCTAATTTTTTATGTATCTTTAATAAGCTATTACTTCTGCTTATTGACATAATGCATTTTTTACCTGCATCTTTAACCATTTGCTCTATAGTTTGTATTAAAAACTTGACGGCAAAAGGTCTTGCTCTTTTATTACCTTCAGGATCTGACACAACCCAATCAAACCAGCATAAACCAGAATTACTCCAGTATATAAAACCAGCCACAATAGGTTTGCCTTTATGTTCCACCATGACACCACCGGTGCCATTATCAGGTAATATATCTTTACTAACTGCTGGCCAGCCCCAAGCTTTCCACCAATTTTCTAACATACTATAGTCTTTCTCTAGTAATGTTCTTGTTTTAAAATCCATTTAATTTAATTTAATATGATGATTCCACGTATTCAGAAGATACAGCAAATAATTCTTTAGCTGAACCTACCTGTGTAGTGTTATCTGTTGATATTGTAACTGTTGCAAAATAACCTTTTATACCACCTACTTGGTTTCCAAATATAATTTCTCCTGGATTAGCAGTTGTAGAACTTACTAGATTTGCAACATACTTGTTTTCTTTTCTAACAAAACCAGCATAGTCTTTATTGTAAGGCGGTGTTGTAGTTCCAAAAACACTACCATACTGAGCTGGGTATATAACCTCTCCAGTCGCTGGATTTAAAATATATTCACCTTCCATGTAGCTCGGAACAGAATTAGTTGTGTCATTAAAACTAGTGTATTGACCATTGTACTCATCTGGACCAGTTGCATCTGATATAAAACTATCAATTCTCCAACCGTTACTACCTTCGTAGTTTATTGTTTTAAAATTTTTAGACAAACTAACAGCTGGATTAAATATAAAGGTTATAGATGTATTATTATCCACGCCGTAGAAATTACCTCTATTAGCCGTTGTGCTGTAGTGTTTATACAAAGATCCGTTGTTAAAAGTAAAGAAATCATTTCTTAGACTAACCATAAAGTCAGGTTTGTAAGAAAAGAAACTAGACCAACCTTTTACTTGTTCATCAAACGCTAGAGTGTTATAATTATTATTAGCTGTGTTTTGAAGAGAAACAACATATTGCTTGTTATGTATATCCCAACCACCTACAACAATACCTTCGCTAGTAGTTGTACTTATACTACTAAACTCGTCTCTAAAAAAGTCATACATACCGTAATTAGAAATCTCTGTTATACCATCTCTAGATAATCTTAATACAGCATTTCTATCTGTATCTACAAAGTATTTTCTAAAACCATATGTAGCAAAGCTGTTTGGGTTTTTACTTATACCAAAGTTACCTAAGTAAGGAACTATTTGACCAATAACTAAATTTAATTGACTAACCGCTGTTCCTCCTCCTTCAGCTGTATATATAGCATCTTTATCTATAAGTGCATAGCTAACTTTATTTTCTTGAAATATGTTTAAGTTAGTATTTTCTGCGTATAGTTTTTGTATACTACCTTGTGCTGGATCTAAACTTTTAGAAATGTCTTCGCCAACTGGAAAAACATTTGTTTGGTTTATACCTGTTCTAGAATTAAATATACCTGAGTATATTAAAGAATTTAATCTTTGTGTACCATTAAGTTCTTCTTCTACTAAAAAAGCTCTAGGTCCAAAATCAACAGTTGTATTATTAAACCCACCTCTAATTCTAGCCTCTTCTATAAACCAGTTAGAAGCATTACCAGTACCAGTAGATATGACTGGCCAAGAGCCATTAACACCAGTAGGCACACCTCTAGAACCATTCCATTTAGGTTCTTCGTTACTTGTTGAGCCTTGGTTTGTCTTTTTCAATAGAAAAGAATTAAAATACTTTACTTCTATTATAGCTGCCATATTATATAATTACACTATTATAAATTAATTTAGGTGGTTTATTAGTTAAAATCTGAGGAAAATCCCATGTTTGCCAAAATAAACCGTCAATCCATTCACCTTTTCTTTGTAGAGCTCTAGGAAAACCTCTATCATAAGACTTAGCGGTGTATGGTTTTGTTATACCAAGTTGATCTTCACTAATATAAAAAATATCAAATGGTCCTATTTCTCTACCTTGCTCTATTAGTTCAAATATATCGCTTGAATTGTAAGGACCAATCATGCATATATCTATGTCTTTTGTTTCTTTTTTATGAAGAGCTCCTCCTACTAAATAAAGCTTGTAATCTTTCCAATCAAGTTTTAATAAGTTTTTTATGTATTTTTTTATTTGATTTTGATTATACATTATACTATTATAAATTGATATCCTGAGATGCTTTCTGTAGTTATGTCTGTTATTGTTACTGATCTACCCATAGAATCTTCGAATAAACCTATTACAGCACTTTGAGTAGATGCAAAAAACCAGTCTCCACTAAAACTCTGACAATTTCCAGCACAAGCATTTGTATAATTTACTTGAATTGGATTAGAATTGTTTAAGGTGTTCCAATCCCAACCATAAAGATAATAACCATTTTGAGCACTTATTCCACTGTCTTGTATTCTAACTATTACCCAAGTGACATCGTCTCTATCACTACCTTGACCAGTATATCCGTTATATTCTTTTACATATGTAGGTACATTACCCATAGCTACCTGTATGGTTTGATCTGTTGAAGCGCCTGGATCAGAAACTCTAGTTACTATAGTATAATCTTGAACTACAAACGTAGTATCCACAAAACCACCACCGCCAGTTGATCTTTGTAATCTACCTGTGTTGTATAAATCACTTGGATTTCCAGAATTACCTATAATTTCAAATTTATTATTATAAGTATTACCATCAGCCCCAGTTGCGGATACAATGCTCCAAGTAAGATCTTTTCCTCTATTAGCGTTTCCTCCGCCGCTTTGTCCAGCCCCATTGTTAGCTCTAATATCTGTTATAAATGTGTTACCATAAGTTAATTGTACAGGGCTAGAAGGCGATACGTTTTCTATAACTGGCTCTTCATTAATTAAGTCTCTTGTGTCACTAAAACTTGTAGTAACAGGAGCTTGAAGATTAGGTGTAACACTTACTACAAAGTTAAAAGTAAAACTTCTTTTACCTGCGTCGCTACCATACCAAACATTAGCATCCCAAGGCTGTTGCAACTGTAGTTTCCAACCAGTATTTTGATTTCCTGTAAAATTTGAAAAATAATTTGTAACATTAATTGGTGTTGATTCATTTGTAAATACGCTTATTAAACTAAAACTAACTACATTAGTTCCTGTTGGATTTGTATTAGCTGTTTGTATAATTTGTCCAGCAGCGTCTTTAGCTTTAAAATCAAATATATAATCTCCAGCGCCTATACCTTCAGTAAAATTTGCTGAAGTATAATCATCTTGAAGAGATGAGGCAGCCCCGCTATCTGAATCACTAACGTTATTTATTTGCGTTATTAATCCAGCTGATGTAGTTTCATAGTATATATCTATAACAGATTCAGTTGGCTCTGTTTCTACAACTGCCAATTGTTGAATACCTGGTAGTGCATCGTTTTTACCTGTTAAAACAACAGATTTACCAACAACCACATCTAGATCGTCCGCCACTGATATATATTGTTTTCTTGGTGTTTCATCAGGATTATTCGGATCACCTGTTCCAGTACAGCTGAAATCCCAACCCATTAAAACAAGATTTGTAGGACTACCAGGCCAATTAGCAACATATGGATTTAAAGAGGTGTAAGCTTCAGAACTACTAACTCCCTGCACATCTGTTACAAAAATTAAACCACTAGAAAACACATAATAACTATTTACGTCTTTTTCCCACTCACCCTCATTACACGGTGTCGTTGCGCCGCCAGTGCTTAAATAATATGGATGCCCAATTGTCATAGTTATATTAGTGTATGAAGAATTACCACTTGGTGTTGAAAAATTAGCTCTTTGACCTAATTTAGAATTTACACCTAATTGAGCTATCAAAGGGTTAGAATCGTATAAATAAAATTGAGGAAAATTATTAGGTATAGGAGGATTTGCAGCATCATAATCGAATAAATCTCTAAGATTAGATATGGTGTTTACAGTAATACCTTCTATTTCTGGTAGCATTTGTTCGTTGCCTAGTCCTATTCCATACTGTGTGTTTCTAAGATCATTTACTGGAACTGTATTTGTATTAATAACTCTTGGAAATAATCTTACAGAACTTCTAAATTGTCTTTGCTGTGGTCCTACTTCAGATAAATCTCTAGGTATTTTATTTATATTATCACCAACTAAAACTGTATTTGATATATTAGCTTGATTAACACTAGGATCAACACCAGCCACTATAGGCTGAGAAGCCATTATACCAGGTAAATAAGCATTGTAATAATCTTGTTGAGTTTGTTTTACTACTATTCTATATGAATACCATCCTAGTGGATTATAGTTTGACGAAGTTGTATCGCCATCGTAAATTCCAGGCCAGTTAGTATTTTGATCTGGGCTTGAAGGTCCTATAGAGTTATTTAATATTACTTTTAAAGAATCTCCAGGAAAATTATCAGCTCCAGTGGTTGTTGAATAATTGGAATATGGGTGGTATAAAGTTGAACCACCATAAGTTATACCTCCTATAGTTACAGTTTGAGTTGTATTAGACAATATAACAGAAGAAGATCTACCATATCTATCTGACAAAACAAAGCCAATTTGATAGTTTCTGTTTTGCTTTAAAGTATGGTTAGGATATTCTATTCTACTTGTAGTGTTTTTTACAACATCTGCTCCTGTGTATGTAGCAAAGTCTGATTTATTAGTAGCTGTAACATTGTAATCTAAACCCTCAGGTGACGTGTGTTTGTCTTGATAATTACCATAAATAATTCTATTACTAGAAACCTCTTGCGCTAAAGCTTTAACTGGTACTTTATCATAAACTCTACTTATTTCAGAGGATGGCAGCGTTTTGAATGGTTTTGTAGATTCGTATATATATTTAATTACAGTATTAGTACCTTCGGCTACTATTTGAGCTGCATCTATAGTATCTATTAATTGAAGAGCTAAGCCACTAGATTCTTTGCCTATTATTTCTATTTCCTCTATATCAAATATCGTGGCCATTTGATTTGCTTGAGCTTGATTTCCATCTGATTTTAAAGGCAGCGGTATTATAACACCAATTTTATCAACCTTGTTTTCCATGAACTTAACTATAGTAGTTTGAAAACTTTCCTTCATATCTTCTTGAACGTTACCAGAGTTAGTATCGTCATAAATAAAATATCCATCTTGCTTTGGAACAAAAGCTATTTGTGTAAAAGGTGCTAAAACGGAATACTCTCCGTCTTTAAATTTAAATCTATATGAAAACCTAATAAACTTGTCATCAAGAAATTCTTGATCACCGGCATAATTCTCTTCGTAATAAGGATTAGTAGGATTTACTCCTGGATTAGTTGTAACATCTAATGGTAAGAACTCATCAGACACGTTAAACATTGTTGTTTGATATTCACCAATACCTTGGTTAGTTGATGGTGATTTAAAATTAGCTGCAATTGCCGCTGTTATTTCTTCATATAATTGTATAGGTTGATATGGGCTTAATTTTGCTACAGATATTTTATCTTCTGAATCATAAAAAGCGTTATTAGAAGCAGCTATACTTACGTTTATTTTTCTAGGTTGATTTCTGTTATCCGTAAAAAACAAAAAATCTTCTAATATGTTTATACCATATACTGGATTTTGTGTAGAAAAATTTAAGAAAGCTCCTTCAACTAATTTAACAGCAGTTTCAGAAACTGTGTTATATCTATATATATAGTTATTAGCCGTTTTATTATAAACAGATCCAGTATTATCTGTTAAAAACACATATATAAAATTAGTAAGTTCATCTACATACGCGCCTATTACGCTCAGTGTACCTGCTGCTAATCCTTCTTTTACTGAAAAATCTACTTTTAAAGTATTACCTAATACGTTTTCAAGAGCACCTACATCAGCTCCTTCAGATCTACTTATCTGAGCATTTATAGCGTTTCTGTATTCTCCAGAAGGAACAAGTCTTGCTTCAAGATCTTTGTTCATTTTAGAACCTACAAAAGCATTTTTAACTTCAGCCATATATTAATTTTTTACTTTTCCGTCTGGTAAATATTTTTTTAATTTATCTAATATTTTAGTACTAGTGTTTTTAGAAAATAAAGATCCAAGTGAACCTGCAAAATTATTAGTTGCATCTTCTACTGATTCTAAAACAGGTCTACCTTGTTTTATATTTTGAGCTTCGTGAATTAATCCGCCTAGATTAGAACCAATAACACCAATAGTTTTACCTGGTAGTGTTTTTCCAAAAGAACCTAATTTGTTTTGCATTGACCTAGAAGTTTGATCGCCAGCAAAATAATGTCTAGCCGTATCGCCGTGCTCAAAAGAATTTTGCTCTCTTTTTTTACCATCTTTGTCTGGAGTAATATTTAAATACTTATCAGTTCTCTCTCTTGCTTTTTCTTGTGGAAAGTTTAAAAACTCTTCACCTTTATGTTCTATGTTTGAAAAAGCATTAGACTTATTTGGTGGATCTTGTTTATTAATAGGGTTTTTACCCGTAAATTTTGATGAAAAACTCATGTAGCTTAATGTTTTATCCATTTAGATTTACCTCTCATAACCTGAACTATTTCATCAAGCTTGATATTAGATAATCTTATCTTTGTGTTTCTAAGTTTTGCACTTTTTTCTCTCTTGAATCTTTGTACAATATATTCAGGTTGATTTATTCTACTAGCTAATACAGCATGAGATATATAAGAATACATAGCATCTTCTGCTAGTTTAGGAATTTTAGTATCCATGTCTGTAGCTAAGCCATCAGATATATATTCAAATATAATCAACTTATCTTTTAAATTACTAGAAAAAGAAACCTTACCTTCTCTTTCATTCATATTAAACCATCCGTTTGATTGAGACGTTTGAGGTTCTAATCCATACATTTGACCCCAGCTAGCGCCAAACCAAGAACCCGTGTAGTCCCAGTTGTAGGCCCACATATCATTTGTAAAATCATTTGTATTGAAGTTACCGTTTATAAACTTGTCATTTGCTTCATGCCACCTTTCTTGTGTTATTGAAGAACCTTCAAGATCATTACCAAAATTATCTTGAGTAGGTATTCCTTGACTGTCTTGAATCTGTGTGTTATAAGGGCTTGTTGTTAAATTGTTTGTTGGGTAAATAGGATGTAAAACACCTAAAGAATCTACCCAAGAAAACTTTACATAATTAACATAGTCCTGTGGTAGCACTAATGTTAGCCCATCGGGTATAGTTAACTCAGATGATTTAATACTTTTTAATGTATCATAACTAAACTCTTGTATAGCTCTTTTTGCGTGAAAAATTATGTCAGTTCTTTTTACGTCTAATATTAATTTACCAGCGCCTACATAAGCTACCATAAAATTATTTACAACGTCTTCTAATTTTACATATTGATATCCACCGTAATTATCTTCTACAGCTTGACCATATGCTTTGTCAGCAGGTGTTGCGCCATATTTTCCTCCGTCAAGTATTGTTAATTGAACAACTATATAATCTGTTGTAGCTGCTGTTATAGTTATATCATTACCACTAACACTATAACCAGATGTTACTTCAACCCAAGAACCTGGAGTAGCTGTAGCACTTTTATATATTTTAAAATTATTTAAAGCATAGTCTGCGTTATTAGGGTTTATATCACCTAGATATAGATCTGTATTAAAAGTTGTTTTTAATATTTGATTTGCAGTATTATCCCCTTTAAATGGTTGAGCACCTTGGTAATATTGTTGACCAGTTTCTGTTATTAATCCATTAGTTGGAGGTTTTATTACACTCATGATTTATTATGATTTAGAGTTTGATTCTTCTGCTTGTATAGCCTGTGTTGCTACTTGTACTATTTGTGGATCTCTTATAACAACACCAGCGTATGCTAATATTCTTACAATAACTTCCGTTTGTTCTACATTAGACAATTCAAACTGTGTTGATGTAGAGCTATTATATATGTATTGACCAAGTGTTCCCACCGTAAAACCCCATATAGGATTATTAGGTTTTCGTATGTAACTAATATCTATATCAGAAACAGTAGTTATACTTTTAGGATATACTAATACGTGTTGTTGTCCTGTGTTAGATCCAGAAGTTCCTTGAGTTGCTTGTTCATACAAATAAACAGGAAAAGTTTCAGAAGGTTTTGTAATAGGAGATAGGTTTAAATATAAGAGTTCGTTTCTATCTACTCTTTGTATTTCTTTGTTTTTATAGATAACAGTACCTATTCTATGTGTATTTGATGGTGGTAAAAAATATAAATCTGTGTTTATAGAATTAATAGTAGCGGTTGCATTTGCGCCGCCGCCATTTATATTTACTACATCATTAACGGAATATCCACTACCAAGAGCATTTACAGATGCAGAAGCTATAGCCCCTATACTTGCGCTAGTTAGTGTTATAGCGCCGGTTCCACTACTTCCAGCTTGTGTTATGGTTAAAACTTCATTTCCACCAGTATAGCCTGTTCCTGGTTGATTAATTGTTAATCCAGTTATTTCACCTGTACTGCTAACACTGTTTATATTTACAGTTAAATCATTATTACCAGTTGTTCCGGTTACAGTTGCTAATCCTATTCCGTTAGTGTAATTAGTTCCAGGTGTTGATATAGTAAACCCAGGTGTTACTGTTTGTATGTTTAAAGTTAAATCATTGTTACTTCCAGCTAATGTAGTACCTACATTATTTGCGTCTGCGTATCCTGTTCCAGGGACTGTTATTGATAAATCTAAAACCGCTCCAATGGGTACAGATGTAGGTTTAGCAAATGTTTTAAATATTGCTATTGCTGAATTAATATTTGTTTGTCGATCAACGTATTCAGTATTTGTTTGTGGTATTCTTAATAACTGATTATAGTCTTCAAAATAATTTTCAAATATTTCTAATTGCACCTGAGCAGCTAATTTATTAAACTCATCGGGAGTTATATAACCTCTCTGTTCTTTGTTTAAAATAGATAAAACAGTAGTGTATACAGTGTTTACGTTAATTGCCATAAGTTTTTATTATATTAAGGATAGGTGATCACAAATGACCACCTATCATTAATAATCACTTGTTAATTTATTTTTTTATCTATAGATTTGTAAACTTCTACGCCTTCGTCTGTTTTTAAATAAGCAGCAAAAGCTGAATAAGGATTTTCATCAAACGGAACATTCATTAATTTTTTTCCATTTGAGCCCCAGGTGAAAGTTCTTTGATCTGGCGATAGTTTAATCACGTTAGATTCAGTTGCTTTAATTGCAAAGTTTCTAAGTTGAACATTTTCGTCATTAGCTAATGCAATAAATGTTTTAGGATTTTGCTTAGCAAATAAAAGTAAATCTCTTTTTATTTCTTTTGAGCTCATTTTATTTACTTGGCTTCCTAGTTCAACTCTTAGTATTGCTTCTTGATGTTCTATATCCATTTGTTTAGCAGCGTTTAATGCTGTTATCTCTAACTCTATAACTTCAAGTTCATCATTAGCTACTTCTATTCTATCGTGCTCTCTATACAAACCATTTAATAATGGATGGTAAAGAGAAAGTATTTTTTGTAAGTTCTGTTTATTTTTTTGAACAGTTAAAACACCGTCTTTAAAAGTAATATGACCCATTGTAGCTTCGCCTAATTGCTCATCTACAAAAACAGATGATTGGTTAGTTGCATAACGCAACTCTCTTTGCATCCCTTTTTCTTCGTCATACCAAAGCAAGGCGTGTTTTTTTGTATGCTTACTAGGTATTGTTAATGTTAACGGACTTTTGTTACCCGTTAAATAATAATGTCTATCTTTTATTTCCCAACCTTCAGGTTGAGATATTTTTTGTTTTTTCATAATATAATATAATAAAATTAATAAAAGTAATAATTACCCCCGTTGA
>TARA_R110002020_G_scaffold285932_3_pt1 | contig 11920 bp, 3 predicted proteins | sample TARA_R110002020 | Tara Oceans TARA_R110002020 (sample SAMEA4396489) | marine metagenome | biome: Westerlies Biome; feature: [MES] marine water layer (ENVO:01000295) within the mesopelagic zone...; material: water (ENVO:00002006), including particulate matter (ENVO:01000060) such...
TGCTCAAAAGATAAGTGAAGTACTACCAACAGCGATAAGAAAGACTAATGATATAGGAGGAATATAATATGGCATATTTTTATAAAAGACAAACAATAGAAGACGACATGCAACTAAATTATACATATCCAGATTTTTTTGATGCTTCAGCAACCACTACTAAAATCACCTCTTCTCCAGAAAATAGTATGTATGCTTTTAAAATACCATACACTTTTAAACCTTCCTTTGGAGATTCCGAATTAGTAGGTTCATCTATAGAAATACACACCACAGCTATAGAAAGGAATGTAGGAGTAAGTCAACCTACTCTAAAGGTTTTCTCTGTGAAAGATGATTTAAATACTTCAGGAGATATAACTTCAACTGATTCTACATATCCTTTTGGAAGATTAAGTGATTATACGGTATTTTCATCAAAGACAGACTATAAGAGTAAATTATTTGAAGAAGATTTTTCAGGTTGGGAAAATGACACAGTTTATTACAATAATACTCGCAGGGCATTTGATGGTTCTGCGTTGGATGAACCCTATGCTTTGTTAGGAGAATTAGAAGATTCTAAGGTATGGGATTTCAACTGGTATAGCGGTCATGGGATAGGAACTACGTGGTCTGAATATGCTGTCGATGGTAAAGATGTCGGAGTTAATGGTGATGTAGTATTCTTTGAACATAATAACAAAGGAACATGGTTTGGGCTAGGAGCAAAACAAGGAATATATGAAGTAAGGAGTTCTGAAAGAGGTATAGGAAATGACCCTACTATATGGGAGAATAACGATTCAGCAGCATATATACAATTAGAGAGCATTCTTAAATGGAACAAAAAAACACCCACAGTTGAAACTTATGAAGAGGATGTAGCAATACACCCAGACAATTCTATTTTTAATAAATCATATCAATGTGAAGATTTTATGACCATACACGCTGATTCGGGTGATACTATACCTTTAGCTCAGACTAGTTTAGTTATTAATAACGAGAAATATGCTTCTGGTGGTTCATCAGCTAAAATGAGTGCATATTGGGCAAACAGAGATGAAGGTATTGCTACATCTACTCAGACTGCCGCAGCTTCAAACGCAGACGGAATAGGTAATGAGACTGTATGCAGTTGGAAAATACAACAAGATACTCCTTCATTTTTAAAATATGATGATGACAAAGCTTTTTATGACCAAGAAAATTTACAAACAGTTATGTTATCTACAAATAAAGTTCCGTTCCCTACACCGTTAGGGATTCATGAAACTACAGAGGGAGTATTAGGTGAAGAAGATACAGATTTGAGTGGACATAGAGTAGTTTTAACAGGAGCTATTGATAGTATGTCACCACAATGGGTAGCTGATAATGCTGTAGGAGCGCAAGGTACATTATATCGCTCTGTAGCTTTTACCTTTAGTGAGATGGAACCTATAGAAGGAGAAGATTTAACATCTTATTTAATGAGGCATGAACCACAATACGCTGGTACGGCCTTAGCAAAGTCTGGTGTTGATACGGGAACAGTTGGTAGAATACATGGTGGTACATCAACAGGAGGAGTTATAGGTATCAAAGATACATCCGGTACTGCTGATTGGACTAAAACTACAGGAAGACCAGTACAAAATGATACATTATGTTTTAATATACAGGGGGCTGCTCTTGGAGACCCAACGGAGAGATACAGTGCAACTTCTGTTGACCACAATGACATTAATGTTTCAAATTCTAATTTTCAATATCCCAGCAGCAATTCTGGAGATAATTTTTCTCCACCGACAGGTTATACATCTTCAGGTAATATCATGCGATACTACAATCAATTAGATTGGTTTAGTGGATTGCAAACATTTTCCCAAAATAATGTTGTTGACTCAACCCGTAGTTATGCTACTGCTGGAGGTTGGCTTGTGTATACATACTCAGACGGTGCCAGTTTGCAACAAAATATCGCAAGTGTAACAAATGGTTCAACTTTGAGAATAAAAGCTAGAGTAGGTTCTGCCGTAACTAGAGATATAGAAAATGCATATGGTGATGGCTCTAAAGATATTATGGTATCTATAGAAGCAGATGTAGCAAATAATGGTACTTGGACCAGACTTCATTCAAGAATAATTAAACCAAATAGAAGGGCTAGTGGTACTAATACACCAGATTCAGATTCAGGTATGACTTTTGTAGCAGGCGAGTCAACCGCAATGATTGATTTTGGGCCTTCATCAAGACAACCTTCACAACCAGAAAAATCTTGGCAAGATTACCTTTTAAATGTAGGCGCTGTTGGATACCCTTCTCATACCAATATCTATGGATATTTTAGTAGTCCTTCTCCTACTGGATTAAAAACTTTTGATTCTGGACACGACTATGAGAGATATAATAAACACTTCCAAATAGGATATGAACATAAAGGACAAGGACAAGGAGGCGGTGCGTTCAGTGGGAGAGAAAACTTAAACGCTCACGTTGCACAAGAAAGATTATATGTTATGCAAGATAGATTCAGTTTTGCCCAAGAAACTAATGTCGATACAAATAACAGTTGGACTATCTCTACTCAATCAGATGAACATTTTTATGTTGAAGGTATATGTGTAGCACAAAGCACAACAGTTCCTGTAAGAGTGGTTGTTGAAAAAGGCCCTGATTGGGATTCTAACTCAGACCCTACCTCTCATATATCAGAATTTAAAGTAGAAGAAATGACTGATTCTCAAGAATTTATATTTAAAGAAAGTCCATCGGGACAAGACCAGATAGATATAACAGCAACCGCAGACGCACAAGCAACTGAAATTGCAGCTAAAATAAATGCTCATAGTGTATTAAGTGGTTTTGTTAAAGCTACAGCAGTATTAACAAATCATGCAAATTATCTAAATTTTTCAAGTTCACTCACAGGTACAAATGATAAAATGCCACAAGTGCATTTATGTTTCGGAGGTGCACAAAGAGCAGGAAATACTTCAGTCCTTTCATTACCCGGTGAAAATGGAAATAGATTTTTCATGTTCAAATCACATTCAGATTATGATGATAGTATAAGATTATTTGGAGGACTACATCCCGCAGCAAAGAAAACAAGCGAAGTTATTACAGATGACACTAATGTCTTCTTAAGGGGAGGTTCAAAAAGTAAAAGTTTAATTGGATTTTCTGTATTTCAGAGAGAAGGTATATATTTTGTAGATTCTTTAATGCATACTTTTGACCCTGATACAATAATGAGCACTTCTTCCACTACAAATACTGATAATCTCCCCGGTTTTACATCTTTAGACAATTCAGATTATTTCAAAACACATGGTTCAGATGCAACTAATTTTGATTATCAAATGAAATATAGGTGGGAATTTGGAACATCAGAGGCAAAGAGCCACTCGAAACAAGGAGCTACTTATCAAGTAGCGACTAATCCTGACTCTTCCTCTACTGGCGACAATTCACCCGGAAGTCATCCAATTTCAAATTACGCAACAATACCTTCAAAGAGTGCTTATAAAACAAATATAAAGAGTGGGAATTTTTATGATTTCTCTTTTGAATTTAATACAAATGAAAGTGATTTTTATTTACATATACTAGAAAAGGGAAGTGAAACCCCAGTTCATCTTATTCCAGTTTCTAATACAATAGCAGGAAGTGGAAGCACTGGTACTATTGATGCAAATGTTACGAATTCTAGTCTTTTATACCAAGATGACGACGATATACCAACAATCAAAAAATTCATTGGTTGTAGAAATTTTGCTACAGTCAGTAAATCAGAAAATGCAAACAGAGAAGATTTTGGTACAGGAATTGTTGGTCAAGACCCTATGGATGTTCAACCTGATAATTATAGAAAGTCAGCCGACGGAAGACATCTAAAGTTTCCTAATGTTTTTACTATATGGGTTAATAATATTAAATATACAGGAAAGGTAGACTGGGATGCACCAACAGAATCAGATGGATACTGGAACGACGGTTCTAAAAATCTAAATAAACCTACTGAAACAACTTTTTACGCTGATAGTCTTAAGTTTTTTGGTTTTGAAAATGGAGTAAACCGAACAGTCACAAGTGGTGTTACCAATTATAATTTAGCGTTAAGCGGTAGTAGGACCAAACTCCCATATAAAGCATGGGATGATAATGATGCTTTTGTATACAGTTCTACTAATTGGATTATAGGACATGACAATAAAGATTTAATAGGTGGTACAAATTATATACCTGTCCATTTTTTCTTTCATGGTTTCCAAGTTTCAGATTTAACTAATAACGATGAGTTAAATCCTTCAAGATTCTGGGCTGGATATAGTGGTCGCAGAGAAACTCTAGGAAATAGCTGGAGTCCATCTATCTTTAGAGCAGATTCATCTGAAGATGGTTCTTTCCCGTCTTCTAATTACGGTATAGATATAAAGGGAAATGATGGCACATATTCTCCAGAATTAAGTATAGGCTATGGTACATCCCAATTAGAATATGATGTAGAAGGATTTACACAAAAAGGTGTAATGAGTCTCAGCTACAAAGAAAATGCTTTTAATGTTAGGACGAAAAGAGAACATATATTAGCTTCTTCTTCTATTATACGAGCTGTAGATAGTAGAAGGTTTTCGATAATGGATGCAAGTAAATTTAAAATAGGCGATTCTATAAGAATATATAAAGTCTCTGAATCCGCAATAGATGCTTCTGGTAATTGTACTTCTGTAATAAAAGTGGGTGGAGGCACTATCGCGCAATGGGATAGGGTAGAATTTACCGATGATAATCAGGTTTTCAATATATCTGCTATAGGCAAGGATATAGTTATGCCAGATGTCAGTACATCAGGAGGTTCACAAATATCCAGAATAGTAATAGAAGAAGTAAAAGATATACATACCATTATAGGAAGCGTAACTACAGCAACACATATGCCAACAAGTTCATTTCAAGCTTCAGGAACAGGGTACCCACTTAATTATTATACTGTTGAAAATTGGACAGGTAATTATATAGACACTACAGTTAATGGTATAGATACAAATGACGGAACAAATCCTAACGTAATAACAGTAGCTCACGATATATCAGGTCACATAACACCTGATGGAGATAGATATGGTAACGAGAGTCTAGCTGGTTGGAAAGCAGGAGTTACTAAATTTTGGTTTTCTTTGGCTTATATCCCATCAGATGATGATGAAGATGTAAATAGAGTCTACTCATCAATGTGCGGTGTTCCACCACAAAAACTAACAGGCACCAATATAACTGACCCAGCTGGTCAAGCCCGTGTTGTGACCTGTGCAAATCACGGCCTTTCAACAAACGACAAGATAGTTATCACAGATTGTTCGATTAGTACTGTGAATAATAAGAAGTGGTTAATAACTAAAGTGGATAATGACAGTTTCTCGATTAGGACTGGAGAAAGTGGTGGTTTTGCACCTAAGAGGTCAATAACAGCTGCTAGCAGGTCCGGCACTACCGTGACAGTTACATCAAGTAGTCATGGATATACTACTGGTGATAAGTTAAGCTTTGCATTTGAAAATTCAGTTTTTGATGAAGAACTAGCTACAATAACAGTCACAGATGCTAATACATATACATATACCGCAACAGCTGGACAGCAATATTCCGATGCAGAAACTACAAACACAGCAGCGACAGGTAGGATAACCATTGCAGGTCGCCCCGCTGATAATAAAAGAATAACACTTACAGATACAGCAGGAAATAGTGTTATTTATGAATTTGACCAAGCAGGTACTCAAGCTGATGGAACTGATTATAGTTCAAATGTAATTCAGGTTGGAGCCGCTACTGGTGGAGGAGTTACCAACTCAACTTACGCTACACGACTTATAGGAGCAATAAATAATACTTCAGAAGCTTCTAATAGTCTTACTTTAAACATAACAGCAACAGCATTAGCTGGCGTTATTACTCTTACTCAAGATACCGCAGGAAAAGCAGGTAATAGAGCTATTGTCAGTACAGATACACATACTGAAACCTGTACAATAACAGTTACAGATTATGCAAATATCGAAGTAGGTACTGCTATTACTTTGACAGATGCAAATGGTATAACTACTACATTTACTTCAGAAGCCCTTTCAGGTTCAGCTGCTGGCGGAACAAACGGCTGGAGGCCTAATACCGACAACAATACAACAGCAGATAATATTTATGCTGCTATTAATGCACACGCAGATTATAGTGCAGCTAATCCTGCTGCAAATGTGATTACAGTAACTAGAAGAGTAAAAGGTTCTTTAAATAACACTGTGACCTCTTCTGATAACACAAGAGTTGCTGTTACAAACTTTACTGATAGTAGAACAGTTCAAATAGAGAGTATATCGGGAGGGTCTAACGCATTAGTAGGAGATTCTTTTAAATCTTTGTATGGTTCAGCTCCGGGAGGTGGTGGTACCAGTGGTGACACTGATATAACCATTTATAATATGCAACCAGCCTTCAATACTTTAGGCGGAACTGTTAATGAATTTATTTATTCCGATGCATATATAAACAACCCTCACATCTTGTCATTAAATACACCCGATAACACTATAGTTGAGTTGACTAAAGATTATGGTTTTGGTGCTTTTGATAAAGAAAAAACTGAAGGTGGACATGTAGGACAAAAGATAGCAGCAAGTGCTAATACAGATTATAGAATTGAATTAGATAGTGCTATTAAAACAGATAGTATAGAATTTGGTCAAACAAAGAATTATATAATGACCAATCTTAATACCTTAAGTAAAAACGTAATAACAATAGCTACATCTAAAAATGCTACAGTAAGTAATAAACCCGTTGCAATATTTAAGATGGAGGATGAAATACCAGCCCCACCTAGCGACTTTAATGTAAAACCTCACAAAGATAATGAATTTTATCCAGAATTTACTTGGACAAGTAAAGCTGACGACACATGGTATGGTTTACTGTTAGTATCAGACCAATCTATTACTAATCAATACCACGACGCTATCATCCATTTACCTCTCAATGAAACAGGTAAACACGCTTCAGTTGCTACAGCCCCTACAGAAAATATATCAGGGTTAACAACTATTATATCTGGACCTTTGTATAGTGAAGAAGGTTTAGCAGGAAATTGTTTAACATATGATGGAACTAATGATTATGTTAGATGTGGAACACCTAACACAAACATAAATACGGCAGCCACTAACGATGCTACATCTACAGCTACTACTGAATTATCCATAGTTACACATATAATACCTAATTCTGGAGGCTCAGATGACAGATATATTATTTCTCAAGAAGAAACAAATGGTAGAAAATTTTCAATCTATTTAAACTCTTCTAATCAAGTTGTAGCTAAAGTTTATAGAAACGATAGTAATCATGTAGAAGTAAAGAGTTCATCCATTATAGTTACAGATGGAGAAACTCCTACCTCTGTAATACTGACGGTAGACACGACACTCCCATCAGGGAATATTAAATTATTTATTAATGGTAAATTAGAAGATATATCAGGGGTGGCTCTAGAAGCAGGAACCGTTAATAATTGGCAAATAGATGCTACAATGCAGTCTGGTAACAGTTATGTTGTAATAGGCAACTCATCACATTCATCAGTAACTCTTGATAGAGCATTCGATGGAAAACTAGAAGAAATGGTTGTATATAAAAAATGTATATATCCTGTTTCACCATCAGATACAAATTTATTATTTACTAAACCTATATCAGAATTAGTCTCAGGACAAACTCTATCCCCATCAAAGAGTAACACTGCTAGATTGTTTATTAAAGATTACCACAATATACGAGGAAAAACTTCAGGAGAAGTTTCATCTTCACCACAAATTTCATGGAGGAAAGCAGGATTTGCTTTAGATACAAGTTAATATGGCTAATGAAATAATTAAAGTGTTTGATACAGAAGCCAACGCTATAGCTAATGGCACTACAGGGCGTATAGACCCTGTTACAGCTATATCTAATACACATGGTATTATAGCAAATGTAGCTGATGAGGTAACTAGCTCTAATACGTTAGCTTATTATATTTATAAAAGATTTTATTATAGGATAGAAGCAAATGAGCCTGTAACTGAGTTTCATATTGATTGGGATGATGGAGAAAATAATTCACCAGAAAAAGCAAATATAGAAATAATTAAATTAAAAACACCTAGTTTTTCTACAGTTACGTCACATATATATACAGAACATAAACATTTCTTTCCTCTAATTAGAGTTAAAAGTATGGATGGGTATCTTTCTAAATGGTACACAAATGACGCTTCTACTAATTTATCAGAATTAGAACCAAGCACAGTATCAGCTGGACAGAATGAATTTTCTATTTTATCTAAAGAAAAGGCTGGCTCAGACCGTATTAATAGTTTTTTACCAGCTAATTTACCACCTATAGGTATATTAAAAGCTGATAAGAAACGTATTTATTCAGGTATAGATAATGATTTTATCAAGAGTAGTTTTAACTACCCATTATTATATACTTACAGTTCAAGCACTGCAAGCACTAAACCTAATATTAAATTTACATTACAAGACAATAAAGGAGCTATAAGAGAACACACATTAGATAATAGTAGCACTAATAAAATATTTTCTGGCGTAATATCTAGTGATTGGGCTACTACTACTGGGCAAGAACTATCTACTAAATGTATACCTTCTGGTAATTTCACTGCTAATGATGTACAATCTGTACAACGTATTCAAATTAGAGAATTTGCTCCAGATGGAACTCCACCACATTGGGACCCATGGTGGACATCAACAAACGACGTATATATTGATTTGCATTACGAAAGTTCTCTTACAGGTGATAAAAACGGAAACTTCCATTGTAGAATATTTATGGATAATACTACAAGTGATAAAGAAGGTGCACCAACCGGTGCTACAGTCCCTTCAGGTTATTCCGCTTTTACAATAGGTGTAGGCAGCGATATTCGTGCATCAGGGGGAGAAGATGACGTAGCCTTACAGTTACAGGCTGGTTTAGCAGCTAATGACCAAACTGATGGGATGCAATTTCCTTTTATAACAGGTGCAGTTGTTGGCAGTCAACACCCTCACATTGATTTAACTATGGAAGATGTAGGTGCAGTATCTACTGCTACTTATAATACTAGAGGACTTGCAGAAATAGTTGCTTCCCAACAAACTCCCGGAACTGGCACACCTACTTTAACAAGAAGTGTAGGAAAAATATTAAGAGTAGAATTAGACAATGCTACAGAATTAGCAGACACTGATAGAATATATATCAATGTATTTGACGCTGGTATATCTTCTACTCTTTTACACAAAACTGCTCCTTCTGAAACCTCTGATAAAACTATAGCAATTCTTTCTAATGGTAACCCTATAGTAGAATTAGATAATAAAAACTCTGTATATTTAGATGCTACCGAAAGTTTTACAAGAGCTTCTAATTTATCAATATCTACTTATAAGTTCGATGATGATAAATTATTATTAGAAGGGGCTACACAATCTACAGATGCTGATGCAGTTTCAGATTTATTAAGTGGAACATTTACGTCAAGTGGTACCAAAGAAATGTCTTTTACATTTAATAGAATTGGTGATTCTGTAGATAGCGATAGTAGATTTTATTCTACATATAGATTACCAAGAGTGCAAGTTAAGGATAATATGGTTGATATTACATCTCCTGTTGTAACTGGTGATGGTATAGATACTTTAACTTTTTCAGCTATAGAACACTTTGACGACACTACTTACACAGCAGCAAATATAAAAATGCCTTCTGAATTAGAATCTAGAGGTTTATTGTTATATTCTAATAGAGACACTGAAGTTTCAGCAACTTGGACTGATGTTTCTACAAGTAATATAGATGATTCGGTTATATTGTTTGGAGGCACAGATAGACCTTTACAGGATTCATCCGCTATAACAGACCATCCAAGAAATCACATCTTTATTGCTAAAACTGACAAATTTGATAGAGTGTTTTTTAGAATGGAAAATACTAATGTAGTTGGAGAGTCAAACTGGCCACCAACAGTAGCAATCACAGCTTATTATGGTAATGGTTCTACTTGGTATCCTCTAGAAATAATAGATGAAACACAAGGATTGCAAGTTTCAGGAAGTATAAAATTTAATATGCCTCATGATTGGAAAAAGGGACATTACACAGACGTTGATGGTGGTGATTGGAATGGACCTATTGAAGAAACAGACGCAGATAATACACATGGTCCTAAAGAATTATGGAAAACTGCAAATATTGGTTCAGCAGGAGCTTATGGACTTATAATATCGATAGGAGTTAAAGGCACTAGCAACAATGAACATAAAATAGTGTGTAAAAATATTTGGCCATATAATAACTCACATTCTCAACTTATCAAAATGGAAGACCCACATCACATATCTTTAAATAGTATAGCAATAGCACAATCAATATCTTTTGGTAGAAGTAGTAAAGTTATATCTGTAGAAGATAAATTTGGTAAATCAGATATAAGAAAGATTGGGGCAGCAGGAGGTAGAGTTAGATTTGGTGGTTTAGATTTAGGAGCTTCTGACGACCAAAGAAAAATTATGGTAGGTTATCAGAAAAATTTAACTCCTGTATTTTTAGATTTAGAACACAAAAGTGAAGAAAAAACAAGATTTTTTGGAGTGATATCTGAGATTACAGAAGACTATCCAGCTGGAAAGATGATTCCTAAATGGGCAGTCACAATGAATATATCACATGTGTTAGAATTAAGTTCAACAGGCGCTATTAATTCTGATTATATACCTATCGGAGGAGCGTTGGTAGATGACGGAAAATACTTATTATAAACCTAGATTGGTAATAGGTGATAAAGAAATAACTTCAGGAATGGAAGGTACTATAAAATTCTCAGGAAATAGTCAGGCAAACACATGTACTTGCAAAATAACAGACCCTGAATTACAAAATTATAAATTAAACAATAAAGAATTAAAGGTTTATTTAAATTATGGAGCAGATGATGGTGTTCCTATATTTAGAGGGTTTATTAAAGAAGTAAAACCTAATGACACCGAAACTAATATAATTGCAGTAGACCCCCGTATGTTAATGACGGGAAGAAATAGTAGAATGATAGAACTAACTGATGATAATAATTATGATGGATATAGTTTAGCAGGGTTTTTATATGCAGTTATAGATGAAAAAATAAATACAGATAATATTTTAATTGGTTTAGATACTTTAAGAGATACTAATCCAATTGTCTCCATGAAAGGGGAAAGAACGTCAGAACCAACATCTATTTATGATTTAGTTAAGAAAAAACTTAAAGAAGCAGTGGATGATGATGATATAGAAAAACCTTTAACATATTTTATAGATATGATTGACGATGGTAAAAAAAATAATATTACATTTATTAAAGAAAAACAGATAAGCGAAACACCTTCATTATATCTTTCTGAAATAGATGGTATAATAAAATATAGATATAATAGAAGAACTCCGCCTACATATGCAGTAGGAGGAGGTACAACTTTTCAATATACAAATGAACCTAGAGGTAGTATAGGAATATCTATAACTACAAAGGATTTTAAAGATAAAAAAACTGCCCGTATGGAAGCTATAAAAGAAATATTAATGGAGAATAGAGGTTTAGACGAAATAACCATAACTGCAAGCAAAGGACATTATTCAAATATTGGTTCTATTGTTAGGGTAAAAATAAATGATTCTGATATAAGTGGTAATCATAGACTTACTTCTAAATCTATAAAGTTTAGTGCTGGAGGGATTGATTTATCTCTCTCATTGGATAAAAAACCATTAGAATTAGTGGGACTAATTTAGTAACTTTTATTATTTTTATTATATTTAGCTCTTTGGGTGTTACCAAGACCTTTTGAATCTGGAACATCAGGTTGTACAGTT
>TARA_R110002020_G_scaffold83781_3_pt1 | contig 11918 bp, 7 predicted proteins | sample TARA_R110002020 | Tara Oceans TARA_R110002020 (sample SAMEA4396489) | marine metagenome | biome: Westerlies Biome; feature: [MES] marine water layer (ENVO:01000295) within the mesopelagic zone...; material: water (ENVO:00002006), including particulate matter (ENVO:01000060) such...
ATATCTAACGTGTAAGAATGGACGCTTTGCATTTTTACCTAAGATTTGATCATATACAGATGTAGAACCGGCTGGAACTAAAAGTCCATTGATTGCACCACCTACAATATCACCTCTCATAGACGCATCGTTAAGGTATTTCCAGTCAGACTTATAAAAGTCATATCCTCTACGGAATCCAGTGAACCCTAAGTTAAGAGCCATATCCTCATCATTATCAAATAGACCATATGATGTACCACCCGCTCCATAAGAGTTTTGAGCAGCTAACATATCATCAATATCAAATGAGAATTGACGGTTAACAAAAAGAACATTTTCTTCAATAGCACCTTGCTTATCTAATCTCTGAATCACAGAGTCAAAACCTGCAAGAGTAGTTGGGTTACCACCACCCCATACATTTCCTCTTTCACCTACTACATAGAATACTCCTTCAGAACCTGCGTTGATTGTACCTATCGCACCTGCTGAAGTAGATAAAGCTGCCTCTGCACCTGAGTTAGGAGCAGCTGGAACCGCTTCAATCATTGCTGTTTCTAAGTAGTCTTCGAAACGTAATCTTGTTTCGTGCTCAGACTTCATGTACCATAAGTATCCTGATCCACCGTTTTCAGTAGATATTTCAACCCATCCAATTTGAGCCATGTCAGAACCACTTACCTCGTAAGTATCCTTAATGATAATTGGTTTGTTGTCAAAGAACACATCGTTAGCTTCTAATGAATCAGCCATTCCTGAAGTTCCTTTAGCAAATTCCGAACCGTAAATCATTACAGTTAATGTTGATGGAGTTGCTGGAACAACAGATAAAGCCTCATAGAATGCTACAGTAATCGTGTTCTGAGTCACACCAGTTACAACTGCTTTATTACTTAGTGTAGATCCTGCAGTATTATCAGAGATAAAAATAGTTTGACCTATTCTTACTGCTATATTACTTCCTGCTGGATTTAATGTGTCAGCTACTGTTAATGTACCTGTAGTAGCACCTGATGCTGCTAATGTTACATTAGTATACTTAGTATGTAACCTTCCTTGTTCAGCCCATTTTATCATGTCTGAGTTAGAAGGCATTTCAGCGCCTACCATTCTTAAGAATGAAGCTACTGTTCTATTACCATATCTTTCAAATTCTTTCTCATAAGTATCTGGAAGATACTGATTCAAGAAATCGAAATTGGTAATGTAGTTACTTGGTAGGGCTACCCTTTCCGCACTTGGCTGGAGGTCAAACCCTGGTGTTGCATTTACTGCCATAATTTCTAAATTTTTTTAATTTTTAACTTTTTTTAATACTTCTAATTTTAAGTCCTCTACCACTACTTGTGTCGCCAACAGCTTTAATTTGCAGCCCATCTTTACGCGGTGACCCTGGGGCTTTCCGCATATCCATGTTTATGTTTTTTGATTTTTTACTTACATTATCTACAGCCTCGGTTACCCCTTGGTTATAGAAAAATTCAGCAAATTTATCAATATTCATTGCTACAGCCATTGCGCGATGGTAACCTTTAGCGTCACTAATCATTCCTGTTTCCTTATCCATAAATTTACCTACGAAATTGTTAACATCTGATTGCTTGCTTTTTAACTCTTTACCATCACCAGGTTGGAATGTAAATTCTTTTTCTCCGATATTGAACTCAAAACCTTTGAACTCATCGTTAAAGACCTCGTCGGTCTTATTTAAAAAATAATCATACCTTCTTTTCTGTGCTTCTTGAGCGCTGGTAGACTTCTCTATATAACTTTTATAACCTTGAAATTTTTCTTTGTCCTCGTCAGATAACCCACTTCCACTTGACTCAAGGGGAGTTTTATATTTATCTTTTTGTTCATTAAAAAACTTCTTAGCTTTTACAAGTTCTCTTTTCTTTGCTCTCTCAATTTTCTTAATTTCTTTTGGCTCATCTAAATCTTCATCATAACCAAATTTATCTATCATTAAGTCTTTAATATCTTCACTATCTAAACCTTCTTCAGTGTGAGAATAATATTGAGACAACAACCTATCACTATCCATGTTATCATAGTCCTGTTGTAATTTTACAAAGTCCTCAATTCCACGTCCAGTTTCTTTTTTATACGTAAAGTATGCCGAAACATCTTCAGGTAAATCTTCATTTAACTCACGTTGAGCAAACAAATCATCTACAGAAGATATGTCTTTGTCATACCTTTCTTTAATATATGAAAGAACGGTTTCATCAGTTAAGCTTGATGATGCTTTTTGTGTTTCATCTTCCTGTTGTACTTCTTCTTGTTTATCCTCGGAGGCGGAACTCTCAGTGCTTGTATCCACTCTTTCCACGTCAGTGTTACTTTCTGTAACATTGTGTTTTTCTTCATGTTTTTTTAGTAATACTTCCTCTACTTCTGCTCGAGATTTTTCTTCTCCGGTAACTTCTTTTACCGTTATTTTAGGTGTTTGATTTTCGTCCATTTTAATTTAATTTAAGTTTTACAAAGTTAGTTTTATTTTATTTAATTTTTTAAGCTATTACCTTGGATCAAATTCTGATAAATCAAAGCCATCTAAACTATCTTCATTGGATTCAAAGTTTATAGGAGCTCCTCCTGTTTTTCTTTGTGTAATCATTTTAGATTGCTGAGTGTTACCTTCTGCAATTCTTTGAGATTTACCTTCTTCTTTTTTCTGTTCCCTCATGTCTATTTGTTGCTGCTCCATACCTCTTAGTTGCATATTATATCTAAACTCAACATCCATTAACCTACGTTTTAAGTCAGCTTCATTAGTTTGTTTTTCAATTTCAAAAGCAATCTCAGCTTGTTTGATTTGGATCTTAGCTTGTAGCTCTGCCTGAGTTTGTTGCATCTTAGATTGAGCCGCTTGCTGCTGTAAAGCTTGTTGTTGCTGACCTTGCATAGCTTGCTTCTCCATCTCTTGCTGTTGTTTCTCCTTTTGGTTTTGTTTTCTTTTTACCTTCAACAGTTGATTAGCCATTTTTAAATTATTAATCGTTCTAATATCAATAGCGTCTTCTAAATCAATTCCTCCTTTTTGTAAAGCCATTTGAATATTAGCTTCTAATTGAGCTTTCTGTTCTTCATCAGGAGACATTTCTATAAATATTCCGAAATCATATAAATAAAGATTTTTAATTTCTTCTATTATACCTAAATTATATTTACCAATCTGCATAGCAAACTCATCTTTAAAGTCTGCATATTCTAATATGTCCGCAGTTCTAATAGATAGAGCTTCGGATAAAGTTCGTGTTATATAAAGACTTGAATTAAGAATATGTCTGGTAGCTACATTAGAATTTAATGCTGCTAATTTTTGAACACCTACTAATGAATTTGGATCTGGCGTAGAAGCATCTCTCGCTTCATTTAATCCCGTAACTTGTCTAATCATATTAAGATAATGATTGTAGTTACCTATAAGCATTTGCATTTTACTACTTCCACTGTTTGAGGTAAGTTGGGTAATAGGAACTTTAGCATTGTTATATTCCCCATCTTGAGTATAACTTCTACCAACAACACTACCTGTTTGAAAATAAAGTCTTAATGCGTCAGAAGGATCATAAGCATTCCCCGTTCCTAAGTCTACCTCACTTAATCCGTCAGCATCTATAAACACTCCATCTGGCACTACTTTTGAAACTACTTGTTGGATTTTTAAATGAGTAATCTGAATTAAATCAGCAAAAGGAATCATTCTTCTTACTAACGAGTCTAAGGCTCCTTTATACATTCTTGGTGCGCATGCAACATAGTTGGACATAGCATATTGATTAGCAGAATTAGGCCTTACCATATTCTCCATCATCTCCCACTTCAACAACATATTACTTCCCATTACCATTACTCCATCATACCACACATCAATTCTTTTTTCTACTCTCTCAAACTTACCCTCTTCCATCATTTCTTCAGGGGGATTAAACTGATCGTCTTTCTCTACAGTTTTAAATGTTCCTTCCGCTGTTTGTTTCTTTTTATAAACAAAACTATTTGTAGTTTTATAATTAAAGAAAAGCAAAGTACAGGAGTCTCGAGCAAACATACTATTCTCATACATTTGAGCTGTATTATAATAATCATACCAAGCCTGACTGTATTCTGATATTTCTTCTAAATCTTTAGTTGTTAAGTCTGGGTTTATTTTTAAAACTTCAGTAATAGGTACGGTTTTAATTTCTCCCCAATAAAAACAGTCTTTAAAGTAAGGATCTTCAGTGTAGCTATAAACAACGTTTGCTGGATCTACATACTCAACTCTAATTCCATCACCCTGTTGAAACATGTGTTTACTCATTCCCACCCCTAAAGTGGTTAAGTCCATATCAACTCGCTTTCTTACATCTTGATAATGGTTTTCTTCAAGCATTGTATTAATAGCTATTTCATTAGCTATCTCTATAGCAGGCTTATAATTAAGTTGCATATATAATTCCATTTCAGTATCACTTTGAGGTAAAGTTTTTGGGTCTACCTGAAACACTTCCATTTTAAAATCTCTTTCTACTTGATGGAATAAATCTTGTGCCGCAACATTAACCTCAACCATTCTTTGGAATTGATTTCTTTTTTCTGCTGACATAGCATCAGAAGCAACACAGTTAACTTTAAATAATCTGTCAGACATTCCGTTAACTACTATATCCACAAATTTAGGGATAACAGGAATTGGAGTCCAATCTAAATTTAAATAAGACAAGTCTCCATCTACTGCTAATTCATTTTTGTATTTTGCTATTGACTGCTCTCCCCTTGCATATAACCGTAATCTATTAAAGTCAGCCCATTGATTGTAGAACCTACAATTCATGCCATCTTTTCTAAACCACTCATATTGTATAGCTTGACCTACTTGTAATCCAAACTCTTCAGTTGCCTTTTTACTGTCTGATACAAATTGATCTGGAAAGACAGCAGATTGTATATCTATTTTTACTGCTTTCATGTAATTATTTTACTAAGTTTACTCTTATTATTATATCTTGCAAAGTTAATACTTATTTTTGATTTCTGTTTAGATGGTGTGTATAAGTGTTTTTGGTTCGCCATAATAGCTAAACCAGAACTAATGGCAGCATCAAACTTAGTTCTATTGCTTATATCAAACTTTGCCCAATCCTCTAATGTTCGTTGAAAATACATTCTACCCATGTCATCTACCTCTCTATATTGACCTTGAATATCTATTCCCACGTGCTTCTCAATGTATGACTCTATAGCTGAAGCGTGAGATTGTTTTACATCTTCAGAAGTGTTAGGAATACCTCCCAATTCCTTTTCTGTTTTAGAAAGTTTATTGTAAGTTTTGTCTGGTCTATTTAAGCAATAACCCCTATAACCTCTATTTTTAAAATGATAAAGTAATCGGGGTTTATTATTCTCACATAGTATAGGCATTCCATAAAATATACAAGCCATTAATACTTCTTCAAAAAATATTTCAGCCGTTTGAGGCCTGGCAATATATTCTAAAAAAAATTCATTACTGGGAGCGTCATCCATATTAAACTTAGTTAAGCCATGTAAAGCCCCATTAGAACCCTTACCTACTACTACTCCTGAAATATCATAAGAGTCACAACCAAAAGACCCTAAGTGTTCATTACCAGGCTTTTTACCACCCCGCTCTGTAAGCATTCTATTTTGCAATCCAGGCCTTGGGGTCCATGTTACTAAAAATCTACCGCTTTTATTAGGAGACCAAATAACCTCACTATCCTTTACACCATCTCTCCAATGAAAAGAACCTCGGGTAGTATGGTGATCCATGATTAATGAATCATTATAATCTACTTGTTGGTATATTTTAGTAAGGTTAAATAAAGATTGTTTGCTTTCATCTCTAAAAGCATGAGACTCTGTTCTGGGAAACTGTCTGTAAAATTCATTTAAAGCATCTGCATCTTGAGATAAAGACTCTACTTCGTTAGTCCAATAATCAATAGCCCCTACTTTAATATCCTCACCATCAATTCCTATTATAGTTTTAGTGGGAGTATATAAAACGGGCATCCCATATCTATCTATATACCCTTCAAAATTCCACTCCATTGGAACAAACAAACAATATAACCCACTCTTTGTCTGACCATTAGCATTTCTTTTGGTGGGTATAGAATCTTCATATAAAGATTTAAAATTACCCCCCCCTTTATCTAAAGCGTTAGAGGTAGAACCCATCATACATTTTCCTATAATTTTACTTCCTAACCGCAAACAAGTTTTAGTTACCCTCCAGTTATTTAGAATATTATCTGGCCTTTCCCACTTTCCGCTTTCATCATGTAGTAGTAGTTGTAATTTTTCACCGTCATAACTATTATCCCCAGTATTTTTCCAGTCAATAGTAGTGTCTAACCCTTCCAACTCTTCGTCTGCCAAGGTATGCATATTCTTTTTTGTAATCTTAGATGCCGGAACTCTATAGGCTAATTCTGTTTTAGGTTTATCCATACCATCTTGAATAGGTTTAAAAAAGAAAGGATAATTATTAGATATAGGAACTACTTTGTCGGTAAACATTTTCTTCGCATCCGATCCTGTTTTAGACAGAATACCTATACGGGCATCCTTAGTTATAGTAGCTTTATTTACTCCTTCACATGAACTCATAAATGAAAATCCTGAACGTCTTATTTTTAGATAACACATACCAAAGCTTCTTTTATCTGCCTTACATGCTTCCCAAAAAATATAAAAGATTCTATTAGCCTCTCTAAAATCAGGATTTCCTACATCAATTTTAGTCCATTGTAAGTACATATAATGAGTCCCTGTAATATATGTAGGGGTGCCATTATTCATAAACCAATAACCTTGTTCTCTTCTGTCAAACTCTGTTTCAATATACTCAACCCATTGAGCCTTAAATACATCTGAAGTTTCATGCCATTGAAAGATAGATTTAATACGACTTAATATTTTTGGTAGAGCGGAAGGCTGCCAATATTGTTCTTCTTTTTTATTAGATTTTTTAAAAACTGAAGAAGGGGATTTAGGTAATCCAATATTTAATCCATTTATATTATATATTTCTCCTAATGTACCGTCTTGAGATATAATAACTATATCATACTTTTCGTTATAACCATACAACCAAGTCCTACCTCTATTTTTATTAGTGATAACTGACTTAGGCACAATATTGTGCATAACTTTATATAGACTATTTTGATCGTGACTCTGCAAAACCTTTAGGTGTATTGTTTTTATTTTCAGCTACTTTACCGTCGAGCATAGCTCTTTCTTCTTCTATCCGTTTTAGTATTTCAAAGGCATCAAAAATTGCTAATTTTTTAGTAGCAGCTGCATTTTTTAATCTATCGGCAGCTAATTCATCTTCGCTATCAAACTTAATAATATCTTCTTTAGCTACTTTTACTAATTGCTTTACAGCCTTCTCAGCTGCCAGTATTATATTTTCCTTAAGACCTCTTATATCCATTTAATTTTTTTTAATTTTATAAAATATTACATATACTTCCCTTCCTTCTTTCCAGGATTTATTAGGATATTTGCTATGAAAATAATTAGCTGGATAAGATACTAATCTATTTTGTTCATAACCAGCAACAGATACTAATCTCCACATATCTAAATCTTCAGAATCAACCCTTATCATACGATCATATTCTTCATTAGTTATATGAGGTGGTAAATTTTTACCATATACTTCATGTTCCCAAAAAGCTGTTCCATGAAGCTCTTCTCTTTCTCTGTGGGACATGTACAGTACTGCGGCTCTATCCGGCTTTTGACCATCTATATTTAAATCGGAATGTATACGCCAATTAGAATCTAAAGAATCGGTAGATACTCTAAAGAAACTTAGTATATTTTCTAAAGGCCTTCCCTCTATCATCGCTAATTTTCTTAATACATAATCATCAAATGTAGTGGGAGATTCTTGCACATAAAAGTTTTTTTCCCCTACGGTATGTTTTATAAATTCTCCTTTTTTTAAATAGTTAGATGCTATCTTAAATAAGTCTTTATCTATAAAGTCATCTATTATATGGATCATGCGATCATAGTTATATTATCAGTAAACATACGGTATACTTTTTCTTCTTCTATAATAAAAGGATATTCACTTCCAGGAATAAAAGATACTTCATCCCCCTCTTTTACACCTAAATCTAATAATTCTTGATTAATATATTTTACTACCCCAAACAGCGGTTCCTCTCCACCAGGCTTAAAGATATAAGAATCTTTTATATCTACAGGTTTTATAAAACAATATTTTCCCCAAGCCCTCCATTTGTCTTTATGTTTATACATAAAAAACTGATCATTGTCTACTAAGAATAAATTTTCTTTTAAATAACTCCTCCCGCTTTTTCTTCTCCCCTTCATGTCATTATAAAATTTAAACACATTATGATGAACTAATAAAATGTCTCCCTTTACAATAGGACCTTTATAGTTAATAGGAGTTTCTATAACTGTAGCAAATCTATTAGAAGAAGTGTGATCTTCTTCAGATACACTGGTAATAAACTTAACATCACCTATTTGTTTTAGATTATCATATCTCCTGTTGTCTACTGGAGTTACAATAAAGCAATATGGAGATCTCATTAAAAGTTTATATTATATTCTAAAGATATAGGTAATGTGTCAATAAACTCTTTCCACATATATACCTTTTCCTCTTTTTCAATCCATATTTTATATGAATTTTTTGCTTGTTGAATAAGATGAATAGTGTGCGACCCTCCTAAAACTGGCTGACCTACTATGTAATGCATGGCTCCTGACTTATAGTCAGCGCCGATTGATATTTTTCTAATGTCCATTTCATTTTATTTTTATTTAATTTTTTATTATGTTATATACAGACCTATATCTCCTGCAAAAGCGTCCTCATTAAAGGTAGCAAGATCAATAGTTCCGTTAAAGTAGATTTGGAAATACATATTGGAATCTGCCGAAATAGTTCTATCTGAAGTAGAGGCCCCTGTTAAATCCATAACGTAACAATCTTGAGTTCTGGTGGATGTAAAGGAAGTAATTTTTTGTTGTGCTACTATTATTGCGTTACTAAAAGTCGCACCACAAGAGTCTGCTTTAATTAGTTGGATTTCGATCTCAGCTATTTTAGACGCACTAAACAGTCCCGGAGTTCCAGATATTGCTATATCACATTGTGAAATATAACCTGACCAGTTTAAACCCCCAGTCTTCAAAGGCGCTTTAAATAGATGGGAATTTGACGCTCCCTCAAAGCCTTTTACCTGTGCGGTTGATTGTGTTCCTGACACATTAACCATATAGTATGGGAAAGTCAGATCATCTACCTGAGCGCTATAATTAGCAAAATTAGTTGAACCAGCGCCAGGAGTACTATCTGGTATCATAGTAGACGGAGCACCATTTTTCCAAAGTCGTGGAGCATATGTAAATACTGGGTTAACCATTAACCCTCCAGTTGTTCCAAACCTGTTTTGTAGCATCCATGAAGCCCATGTAAAATTACGGTTAGTATGAACATCAGAACCCTTACCTCCTCCTGTTGCCTCAATGGTTACATCTCCTATACCTGAAGTAGGATTAATAGTAATTCCATTACCGGCTATAATTTTTGTTACCCCTGTATTAGATATGGTTACGGAGTCTGTTCCTGAAGCTGATACTGTAGATATTCCAGTTCCCGCTAAAAGTGATAAGGTGTCGCTCTGTGTTATGTTAACCGTTGATCCTGTACTACCTTGTACATCAAAGTTAGTAGCTGATCCTGTAGAACTATCAATAGTAAAAGTGTTAAGAGCAGTATCGTAAGATACCGTAGTTCCCCCTGTTCCTGTTATTTTGGAACTACTGGTAGGTAATCCATTTTCCTCAAGTTTGATAAAGGTATTAGTGTTTCCTGTATTAATAGTCCCACCACTTAGAGTATAAACATTACCCGTTGGTGTAGCCCACTGTCCAGCTCCATTGTAGAATGTAGTGGCACTTGGTGTTCCACCATTATTTATTAATCCAATTTGTAATTCAGTATTTGGAATTGTAGAAGTTACTATTCCTGCACCACCAGTTGTTACCTCTCCGACAAATTTAAGAGTAGTCGCATTATTGATAGTCCAAGCAGGAGACGTGTTTACATCTGCATCAGCAATCCAGCCTGACCATTGCGTTGGTATAGGTGGAAAGTCCCGTAATATCCCAGTACCATCTATAAACTGTCCTGAACCTTTACCTTGCGCTTCAAGATCTAAAACTGGATTTATAGCTGTTCCTCCTACTGAAGCTTTAAATGCAGGATCTCCAGCAACTGCTGTTAGCGGACCTGGGGTAGTATAAGTATATCCTACTGAATCTACTTGACCTCCAGCTGATGGCCAGGTTACGGTATCAGTTTCAATATCTACTACGTGACCATACCCATCCATTGTAAGGGCGGATACTAAGGATACCTGTCCTCCATGCCCTGGAGTGGATGATGCTGAAGATGTAGCTGTAGTAACAGTATTATGATTTACAACTACTTCATTAATATTTAATGTAGCGGTATTTAATAATAACCCACCACTAATCGTCATATCATCATTAGTAGTATTTATCATTTGTATACTTCCACTATCAGCTTCTAATGAAAATGCTGTTAGCCCTGAAGATGCCGCAGCATTTAAAGTAATTACTCCTGTACCCGAATTTACACTTAGAGTCAGATTGTTTCCTGCTTCTAATTGAACTACATCAGTAGATCCAGAATTTGGTACTAAATTTATATTAGCAAAATTCGTAGCCCCTGCGGTAGTAGTAAGGTCATAAGTCGTATTATCAATAGCAGGGAAAGTTTGTAAAGATCCCGTTCCATCTATATATTGAGAAGAAGTTCCATCTCCCGTAAATGTTACTACTGGAGTTGTAGTTGGATTAGTAATTCCAATTACAAATGCTGGTTGAGTAGCAGTAGCAGTTCCCCCAGCATTAGAGTAAGTCATATTGAAATTAGTTACTGTTCCGGTATTGATAGACGAAATGGTAACCTCATCTGTTGTCCCTCCTGTTGCTAATGTTATACCCAGTCCAGCTAATAATTTTACTTTATCAACACTTCCTACTGAAGGTGTTAATTGTAAATCTACATTACTACCAACTTGTAAAGCATCATATGTATATGTAGTATTGTCAATTGTAGGGAAAGTTTGTAAAGAACCTGTTCCGTCAATATATTGGGCAGAGGTTCCTGCTCCTGTAAATGTTAATGTTCCTGTACCTGTTGTAATTGGAGAACCACTAACGGTAAATGCAGATGGCGCTGCTAAAGCAATATTTATAGCTGGTATAAGAACACTCTGCGTATTAACTCCTGTAATATGCCCTTCAGTGCTTGAAAGAATTTCATCTACAAAATCAATAGATGTTCCAAAAGCAGGAGTAGAACTACTTGTAGTATTGTTCCTCGTAACAGGATCATGATTTAATGTAATGTTGTTTGTGCCAGAAGCTACTGAAGAGAGTACAGTTCCTCCCAGTATATTCATATCAGGATTAGTAGTGTCTACGGTTTGTTGAGGACCGCTATCACCATCTAAGGTGAATGAACTTAATCCTGTAGTAGCATTAGCAGAAAGTGTAATTTTATTTCCTGCTACACTTAAACTCATGTTAGATCCAGCTTCTAATTCAAATTGAGAACTTACTCCTGATCCTGACCCTGAATGTGTTAAATCAATATCTGCAATATCAGTTACTCCTGAAGCAGCTGTACTAATAGTATATTCATTTGCTACAGGTATAGTAGGGAAAGTCACTAAATTCCCTTCTCCATTTACATATTGAGAAGAAGTCCCTCCCCATGTCATGGCAAGATCTGGAGTAGTAGTGGAATTAGTTACTGTTTCCGTAAGTGCATTACCACCCACACTTGCCGTAAAATTCGTTACTGTTCCTGTTCCGGACGCTACTATTGTTAT
>TARA_R110002020_G_scaffold123525_3_pt1 | contig 11917 bp, 4 predicted proteins | sample TARA_R110002020 | Tara Oceans TARA_R110002020 (sample SAMEA4396489) | marine metagenome | biome: Westerlies Biome; feature: [MES] marine water layer (ENVO:01000295) within the mesopelagic zone...; material: water (ENVO:00002006), including particulate matter (ENVO:01000060) such...
AGCGGCTAAGTATGTGGAGACCCTGCAACGCTCCAACGAGCAGCTAGTGAAGATCTCAGGCCTTATTCATAAACAACAGGCTGGTGATACTGGTTTGTCCGATACAGATCGTGCAGATATCTTTGATATGTTGCAGCAGGAGGAGGTCGATGTCTAGTGTAAATACTCCTATTTTACCAGATGATATTCAAGGTGTTCTTTTAGACTCTCTTAATAATATTAAAATTAAAGAAAATTCTACTGTTTTGAATTCGTCTATGATTATTGATAATCCTTTAGCAGTTTACACTAAATTGGTTGGTGATACACATACGCTAAATAGGTTTGCTGGTATAACCGAATATAAAGCCTTAGTTTTGATAAATATGAAGCAGACTCTTGGTCAACTTAGTTATTTTAATTTTGTTAGACAATTTATACCATCGGCTTTGGGCGGCTCAAGCGCCGCCGAGAGTAACGCATATATTTGTATGATCCCTGAGTTAAACGCGGCCCTAACAAATCCTTTTAAATTTATTGCAAGTAGAGAGGAATTCTTCCGTCGCGCTGTGCGATTTCCAATTTTTGAAATAGATTCAACAGAGATGAACCCAACAGACAAAACTAACCTCTCTAACGCACAAGCTGGTTCTATTGTAAATGTACGTTTTGATAATTCTGATTTTTCTACTGGGTTTGTTACAAAGCTTGTAGCCGCTGGTAATCTAGATAAATATTTGTACAACGTAACTGAATATGATTCTGCCCCGTCTGCTTATTTTAATGGTGATTTGGTTGATTCAGAAGGCAGGACAAACAAAGCACCCCTTGCAGCAGAACTAAGAGAGGGGTTCTCGACGGCAGATATTGAGAGTCATGTCACTGGACTTGTTTCTGGCGGACGTTTAACCTCTGATTATTCTCCCATCTCTGGCCCTCGTATTGCACCTGTCCCCGGCGCCTCAACTGACCATAGAGGAATTGACATAGGATCACCTGAAGGCACCCCTATCAGGGCACCAATCACAGGAGTTGTAACTTTTGTCGGCGCTTCAGGCCGGGCAGGAAATATGGTTAAGATTGAAAGTTTGGATGGACAATACCAAGAACGTTATATGCACCTTTTAATGGAAGGTCCAAATATTATCAAGGGGCAAACAATTTACGAGGGTGATACAGTTGGGTTTGTTGGGAATACAGGTGGCTCTAGTGCTTCCCACCTTCATTTTGATGTTAAAAGAAGTGGAACATATATGGATCCATTCGAATATCTAAGGATAGTACAGTAGGCTAATATGGGACGCAAAACAAGAAACAAAAATATAAGTTACTCAAGATATACTACACAAGAATATCTTGATTCAACATATGAAGAGGAAACCGAAAAATTTGATATGTATTCGGAAGTTCGAACAAATGTAGAAGAATCTTTCAAGACGGATTCTCCGATTCAAAGCGAACCTTCACGGTACGAAACAGAAAATATTAATGAAAAAACAGGTGATACAATTAGCCCATTTGTGGATACCCTAGAGAAAGATAATACCATTGGAAATTATAATAACAAATTAAGAGAAAAAGTACCGACATATAAAACTAGTCCAAGCGAAAAGATTATAGCCGAGGGAGATAATAACACTTTTATAATTTTCGGCCGCGATCGAAAAGACAAACTCAGCACTGGCTACGGAGGTCGAGGCCACACCCGAGCCGGCGCAATAGATATAGTTGCTGGCCTTCAAGGTTGGGATCCGGCAGAGGGTGGAGAGTTGACTGCCGATAACCGTTGGATAAAGGGTGTTGCCGATAAAAACTTTGGAACACAGGGAAACCCCGGTGACGCAGCCAGAATTTATATTTCTCAGAGGGCAGATATAGATGATTATTTCGACATCTGTGATGGTAGTGTGGGCCGTTCATATTCTGATTCGGCAATTGCAATGAAAGCTGATGAGATTAGAATTCTTTCAAGAAAGGGTATCAAACTTGTTACTCAAAAAAACCCACCGGGTAGAAATTCTCTAGACGGCCGGGTCAATGTTATATACGGTATTGATCTCATCGCAGGAAATAGGGATGTAAAAACCGGTTTAGAAGGGTTATCCAAAGGTAATCCAGAATTCGGTTCGAAACGAACACTTGCTTATTTACAACCAATTCCTAAAGGTGACAACCTAGAAGAGTATTTGAAAAAGTTACATACAAATGTTCAATTATTAAATTCGTGTGTTTCTGGACTGTTACTTACAATGCCTAGATTAACCAGCGCGGCATTGACCCCGAAAACCGTCATTGGTCCATTGTCGGCGGGTTCTATTGCATCACCCGGTCCGTCAGACATTTTAAATGTTACATCATATGAAATTCTAGCACAAAAACAATTTGCTAAATTAAACAAAGCTCGTTTAGATATGTTAGCATATGAGATAGACTATTTACACGAAGCGGGTGCGATCTATATTAATAGTCGTCATAATAGGACAAATTAATGAGTACAAAGATTACAAACCTTTATGGTAGAACAGCATTTGAAGAGTTCGGTCGGGAAAGTGATCAAGAGAATCAACCTCTTTTTCGGTTTGGTAGATTTCCGGGTGACACTAGTGCTGTAACCGATATCGCTCTCTCACTGTCGCCCGAACCACCTCCAGCAGCGAGGTCAACAGGTTATAACCCAGACTCTCCAGCTACACCGGAGGCTATTCTTAATAGATCACAATTAGATCCTGAAAAATTTAAGTTTTTGATATGTGATCCATCAAAGCCCGGTGAGGAACAAGATCCGTGCCCTCTTTGTCGCGAAAACCCATATGCCTATGTTCCAGATTACAGAATGATGGGAGATGGAGACACGTTTTTCAACGGAAAAAATTGTACTCAAAGTATTGTTTTGACCCACGCCGCCCCCGGCCCTGTTGGCCCCGGACCATCCGTCTCTGAATTAAAAAGCTCTTCGTTCCAAAAAGCAGAAAAAGAAAGAGCAGTTAGACTTATGTTGGATTATTTCAACAAGGCTAGTGAAATAACAGTATTCAAATATGTTGAGAAGCCTGACAGTAAAATAATTAACCAAGGCATCGGAGCTATGGCAACTGCCAGCGCCCTCGGTGGTGTTACATCTGCTGGCTTTGGAGCCGCAGTTACAGTTGGTATCATAGGTGGAGTTGTTGGAGTTATCGGTATTGCTGCACTTGGTATGGCAGCACAGGCTTTGAAGCCAGACCCAGTACCGGGTTACGACATTGAATCGGAAGAAATAGATTTAATTGATGCCTTAATTGAGCTTTCAACGTTTGATTATCACGTTCCAGTTCAGAAAAAAGCACAAACAAGAGTGCTTGTTTCGGTACCAGTAGAAATTTTTGAAAGAATCCCAGAAAGGGTAACATTTGAACCCCAGCCTGAAGAAATCCAAACTAGGTTAGAGGTAACTTTCCAAGGAAATGATTTTGTCCCTACTCTAAAAAGAATGGAAAAAGCTTTTAATGTTTATCATGGTGAAAGTAAAAGATGGGCTACATACGAGGGAGGCAGATTTGTAACAGCAAAATCTAACGACGCAGCAAGTATTTCAAACCCAGACTACTCATCACCTAAAACATCTGCCACAAATGACAATGAATTTAAAAGAGTATATTTAAATCTGGAAAAAGAATCGGACAATATAGGTAGATTTAGAAAAGCTATAACCAACTGGATTACAAATAGCTCAATAGGAATGTCTTTTAGTCCGTTAAAGCCAAATCGTGTTCCTGAGAAAATAACTTTTAAATTTAAAAAAGTTGCAGAAGATCGCGATAAAATAGTATTGAGACAAATCATTTTCAATAAACCGGGTTGTGAAGAAATAAGAGTCACAAAAACAGGTAAGCATAAAAATCTTTGGCGCCGTCTGATGAAAGAAGACAAAGAGATCTTTGAAGACACCAGAACTTTATATTATATTGGTTCAGGCCCTGAAGTTGATGCCGATTTAACTGCAAGAGAACCAACTCCTTGGATTAAAGTTGTAACTGATTATACCTATCCTGCGCTTGAGGTTGTTTACGGCTCGAACGGCAACTCTATGTACAGGCAAGACGATATAGCCCAGTGCTTCTCGAAAGGCACTAGTGTAGATAAAGATTTTGATAGTCTAATGGCCGGTATAGAAAATGTAGTTTTATCTGCACCGGACAAATTATTGGGCAAATTTGCGGATCCTCAATCTTGTGGAACAAGACAAACTAGTTTTGACGAACTCAAGCAGATATATGTCTCAGGCACAGTGGATGCTAATGATCTTCTTAGTGCAAACTTTGAAAGAGCCAAAGAGAGGATAGAAAAATCAGATCCTTATCTTTATGTTGTTTTAGAGGAAATCGTTCAAGGATTCGGTGGTGCTTGGAATGGCCCTCGCGCAGAATATCGGACCGGCGTTAAAAGAATGCAGCACCAAACAAATAAGGTTGGAAAAGCAAAAATAAGAAAATATGTAAGAGCCCAGATAAACAAATCTGAAAAAGATGAAGAGAAACTTCTCTGGCGCCGCATAAATGATAGGATTGGTTGGTGTGGCTGGCTTGCTATCATTAAGAGCGCAGCAGACTGTGTTGCTCAAGGGATGGGTCAAGAAAGTTCTACAAAAGCTTTAGCAGCCGCAGCATTTGGAGCAATGGACGATAACTATCTTAATAGGTCTTTCCTTGGTTTGCCACCGGAAGAGCAGCGTAAGATTCTGGATACTATTGAAAGAGAAATTGGAGATATACCAGCACCGTGGGATTTGGAATACCAAGAAGGTAATTATTCCGGCCAAGGCTTTTCTTTGCGACAAAGAGGCCTCGCTAAAGAATTGGATAAAACTGACGGAGTTTTCCCAAGACCAGATGGTACCACCCGCGAAGAAGCAATAAAAGAATTGGAAGAGGCTGGGTTGACATTTGATGAATTTGGAGGTCCCGGCACTGGTACAGCAGAGGGAGTAGCAACACCAGCCGGTGAAAGGGATATTTACGGCAATACAGCAACCCTTCCCGGCGATGTCCTTGCAAAACTAAGAGAGTATAACAAAAGAACTCTCAATGAACTTCAAACCACAGGCGGTTTTGGCTTGGACGAAGAAGGCTCACTTGCATTTAATCAAGGGGATTCACCACCCGGAGCAGGTGGTACATATGGCGAAGCCGCCGCCGGTATTCAAAAAGAGATAGTTGATGCATACCGTAGGACAATGTTAAAGCAAGTCGGTGCCGACCAGCTTTTAGAATCCTTAAACCGTATCCCCGGAGCACCAATTGTAGCGAGACTCTTTAAACACAGTGCTTGTAAAGTAGAATCACCCTTAAAAGCAAATCCAAGATTAGATAGCTTCTTAAATACTTTAGAGGCAGATATCTGTCAATGGGATGTAGATTTAACGCTACCTTCTTTGTCTGAAAACATTGGTATTTTCTTCCAAGACATATTTATGCGATTGCTAAAAGCGTTATCAGAAACAATTGTTGAAACAGCCATTGCAATTATAGCACAAGTTCTTAAATTTATAGTTGATAAGCTGTTATCACTGGCGTGTGATACCCTTAAAGCCCTCGGCGCAAACTTAGCTGATCTTGCTGAAGACAACAATCATTTTAAGAATCTTTTAAAACAAAATATTTGTCCCGATGCAACAGATGATCAAATGATAGGGTCGCTTAGAGACTTGTTCGCGGCCCTTGGTACAAGAGACGCAACTTGTTTAGAACAACTTTCTAATTCTGAGATGGCTGATTTCATCGACGATCTGTCACTTATGTTAACGCAGGGTCAAATATTACAACTTTTATTGGGTGAAGCTACAGAAGAGACTTTGACATTAGCTATTGAAGTTGCTGCGACAAGCGAGTCTGAATGCATTAAAGACATTTTTTCAGACCCAACAGCATTCCAAAATTTCTTCCCACCACTTGGCGAATTAATGCCAACGATACAGGACATTAAAGATCAATTCGACGATCTCCCTAACGCGTTCTTCCAGCCAGTTTATCCTTGTTCACCTGAAACAATCGATCGTATTACAGATTTAAGGTGTGATTTGTTGGCCCAAAAAGGATTAACCAAAGAAGAGTGTAGAGAACAACTCGACGACTTAAAAGATAAGGCGATTCAAGATTTAAATGATTTATTGAATCTTCTCAATAACGGTCCATTTGCTGACTTTCCTGCTTTAATGGCTGACGATTCGTGTCCAAATTCTGGCTTTATGAGCCCGAATGACCCATTGACCACAGACTTTAATGCAGCAATTACGGATGCTTTATTTTCAAGAGTAGAACAGGCACACGTTCAAGATTTAATGGGTCCAATCAATTTCTTTAATGGCCATGGCGGGGTATTAAACGGCGTCCTGTCGGATACAATGGGTCGCCCATTCTTAAAACATAATTGGCTTGTGAGGCACTTTGGATCACCACTGGCAGAAGACCTTGGATTCTTTGAATGGGCGTCTGATAATGCCATTCAGGACCCAAACGGAGGATTTTTCCAACCCGCCGGCGTTGACATATACGGTAATAAACTCAAAAATAAGTTTTCAAAAGGAAACTCTTGGTTTGGTGCCTCGGCAGGAGGGTACCCTCCAACAGTTGGAGCCCATTTGGCTGTGCAACTCAGAGATATAGAACCAGAATTTAAGACAGTAGATTTTCCTCCAAATTCTCTTAGTGATCTTGAACAAACAAAAGAGAGAAACGAAGAACGCATCGCAAAAAGAAAGAAATATGTCCGAGCTTTTATTGATGAGTTTAATTTTCGAGGAAAAAATACTTGGCCCGAAAAATTTAATTTGGCAGCAGATGAGTTGTTAGCTGCCTGTGACGATGTTATCTTTGGAAAAGACCCGACTAAAGAAGAGTTAAAACATAAGGTACATTCACCTGAACAGAGACTTTTTAATGTCTTAAACGGAAAAAATATTAGTGTGGCCGGCCAACTTGTTGGAACTAAAAAGTTAAGCAGATGGTCTGATAGTGCTAAAAAGAAATTGCCTTTTAACGCTTCAAAAGCTAAAGATTTTGTTGATTTTTACGGGGATAGGGCCAAATTATTAGAACTTCCCGATACTTCATCAGCGGACGTAAGGCTTAAATATGTAACTTATCCACGCGAAAATAACAGGGGTAAGGAAATTGGTGATCCAAACTACGAAGTCTCTGTCGAATATGATTATAATTTATACGATGAGGAAACAAAATTATTAAAAGATGATAATGAATATGCTCTTAAAATTGTCGAAACCTTTAGAAGTGAAGATGGTGGTGATTTATCCAAAAAAGATATACGCAAGGCCGGCGACGAATTCCCACCTCAATCAATTTTAGGGAAAGAGCCAGAATATTCATATACAAGCTATGATTTAAAAATTCCTGCCTCCAATGACGCTGATATCGATGCGGTTATTGACAGGATTAATATGCCAGCTAGTACTAGATCAATCGAAGGTTCATACCAGTTAGAAGTATTGTATCAACTTTTCTTAGACAATATTCTACAAAACTCTAACATTTCTAAAATAGAGTTGGGAAGAATCGCCATTCAATCAGGGTTTAGAGATCACTTTGCAGATGCCCTAGATGGGCAGGCATCTGGTTTTGACCAAATTAATGGCGCCTTCTTGAAAAGAATTTCTCATCTAATCTCTACGGGAAATACTGGCAAAAACAATAAACTTAAAACGCCTGATGGTTATGATGTTAATCGATCAACAGAAAAGAAAAACGAAGAAAGAAGTGAATTAATAGACTTAAACAGCTTTGCGGAAACATTTAGATTTGGATATGATCCATACAGACAACCAAAAGTTATTTATATGGATCCTGAGAAATATGGTGGACTTCTAGGGAAGTTGTTTCCTGAAAAAGTACCTCCTCCTTTTTATGTTAAGGCTAGAAGGTTTGAGGGATGGATGGACATAGCTGAAGCTCTTGTCCCTGAATTAGATGGTTGCGACCCTAAAACAACACCAATTTTTGATCTATCTGATATTAAAGACGATGTATCACAGATGACCAACCAATTAATTAGGGATGATCGTCTTGAGAGTGACCCTCTTTGTGCAATCGAAGCGCCATTTGACAGGATCTTAACAAATGAAGATGCCGCTAATATTGAAGGGGCAATTCGTGCGACTATTAGAATATATGCACTCGACGCACTAATTCGTGGAATCCCGGTTTTTACTGCTTTTGAACTAAACGATAATAACTATGATAATCTGCTCAGTACATTCTTGGCCGAAAAAGTAAGACAAGGATTGTACCAAGATGGCGCCCCAGTATCTGGAGTTACAAGTAACGAGTATTATTATAGATTTATAGAACAAGTTGTTAACAACACAGTCAGGAAGATTGATTCTGGTATTCTAAATAGGGAGACTGAACCGGGCCTTGCCGATGGGGATTTCAGCCCAGCGGAAGAACAAGCGTTAACTGATATTATAGCGGCTGTTGATAGATATTATGTTAGGTATGACGGTCAGTTAGAAGTGTTGTCTGATGTAGCAATTAAAACACAAAATATTTTCCAAAGAGCCTTCACCGGCGCCGGCCGTAACAGTCTTGTTGTTGGGGTTGGTTCTGGCGGCACAAAATTTAGTAAGGCGGTCGCTAAGAAGACAAAACAATTCGCGTTCGAGGAGACAGTTGGCAACAATGAAAAAAGCGCAAGTGTTCTTCTAGGATTTTATATTAGAGAGGAATTGGAAAAATTAAAAAACAAGTTTACCTCCATATTGCCACCGCTGGTTAGTAACATAGATTATTTATTTTGTGTGAATAGCGAATGGATGCGGGGTGCAGTTTATAGTAACGGTCCATTTAATGTGCAGCAAGATCCGTCCGATGCATCAAAATATAATATTGGTCCACTAATTCCTGATTCACAAAACAGTTTGTCTGATGATTCTTATTGGCCATTTATTTTGGAAAAATATATTAGAATTGAGGACAAAGCAGAACCTCCGACAGAAGTTGTAGATAGAAAATCAAACCTATATGGTGTTGTTAATATCAATGATTGGAATAGGTTTGTTAAAAGAAAAAAAGACGAGGGACTCAAAGGAAAGATATCAAAGTATTGGGGTACACCGGAACGCGAAGGGGAAACACTAGCTATTGAGAATCACACTCACACCTATGAGATTGATGCTAATGGTAATGGCGTGACCTCCACACACATTGACGCAAATGGTAATGAACACTATCATGAAATAATAAACTTTGAGGTTCAAAGATCTAGATTAAACCCATCTGATAACGGCCACCGTCATGATATTCCTACTGAGGGATGGAAATTTGGATTAAGAATATGTTATATGCCCGACCCAACTTCCTCTAACCAGAGGGCATTCAGCGAAGTCACAAAAAATATTCCAGATGAAGTTATTATGAATTCAAAAGCTTATAGAGTTACTAATAAAGAAGGTAGAGATAGATATTTAATTCCAATTGCATCAGCCGAACTTCCGATTCCTGATCAGTCGTTTACCAAATTTGATCCAAACAGTTATGATGTCTATTGTTTAATGGAAGAATTAGTCAAGACCCCAGAATACAAGACTATGTTTAAATATATCTTCCCGCTACCTAGATTTACATCAATATTATCTATTTATAATATTATGACCTTCTTTGATTCCATTGGTAATTCAGGATACCCATCTCAGGGTGGAGATCTTTGGGAAGTTGCAGGTGGTAAAAAAGGTAAGAAGTTTGTTAAATGGAATCGTGGCCCAAATGCGTTCAAGGATTCTCGACAAGCTGCAAAGATTCTTTTTACAAGTTTGTATGAAGCAACACAAGCGATTGATTTTGATACAAGTAACGCTTCTGATCCACCAAATCAGACGGAATCTCTCAGAGAACTACTTAAACCAAAAGTTAATTTTGAAGATGGTCTTCGTTGGTGGGAACGAGGTCGCTTATTGAGTCGTCCGTTCAACAAGGACGGAGATGAATGCGAGTAAAGGAGCATTATTATGTCGGCACAAGGATTATCAGTAGCATTACCATTAAGAATAGACGCCCGTGACGGCGCCTATGGATTAAATAAAAACTTACAACAAGTTGCAGAGCAAAACTTGAAAATGGTAATTTTGACTGCACCGGGTGAAAGAATAATGTTTCCCGAGTTTGGTGTTGGGGTAAGAAACTTTTTGTTTGAACAATCCACACCAAGCCTGAACGCCGGCGTAAGACAAAGAATTGAGCAACAAGTCAAAAAATATTTACCTTACATACAAATATTAGAACTAAGTGTTAACAACCCAGAGGTTCAGTTTGCCCAACCCGGAACCACAGATAATACAACTATGTTAATTAAGATCAAATATTCTGTTCCAGCGGCAAGTCTGGTGGCAGATTTAACTATTCCAGTTTCATCTTAGATTAGATACTATTTAGTATTGGAGAAACACTAGATGGCCAAAAGAACTTTCCCTATTGATTATACAAGCAGAGACTTCGACTCTATTCGCGATGATCTTATAAACTACACGAAAAGATATTATCCAGACACTTTTAAAGATTTTAGCGAAGCCTCATTCGGGTCTCTTATGCTTGATACAGTCGCTTATGTTGGCGACATTATGTCTTTTTATCTTGATTATCAAGTTAATGAGAACTTTTTAGATACCGCGTCTGAATATTCAAATGTTCTGCGCCTCGCCAAACAAATGGGATATAAGTTTACTGGCGCACAATCGACCACTGGAATGGTTTCTATTTACGCGATTGTCCCTGCCAATGCAACTGGTTTGGGTCCTGATAACTCTTATTTACCAATTTTAAAGCGAAACTCAACTCTTTCTTCTACAAATGGTGGTAGTTTTATTTTACTTCAAGACGTTCGCTTTGATAATCCTGCAAATGATGTTGTGGCAGCAAATGTAGATACAACCACAGGGTTACCAACAAGTTATGCTGTTAAGACACAAGGGCAGGTTATTTCAGGCGAGTTCGGAGTCTCTACCTTTACAATTGGGGCTTTTGAGAAATTTAAAAAAGTTAGAATTTCTAATCCGAATGTTGTAGAAATAATTAGCGTTTTTGATAGTGAAGGAAATGAGTATTTTGAAGTTGAGTATTTGACACAAGATGTTGTGTATAAATCTGTGCCCAATATAGATGTTAATACCAGAGACAATGCTCCTTCACTTATGAGGCCCTTCAGTGCTAGCCGTCGATTTATTACAAATAAAAACAGAAGTGGCGTTACCATGCAGTTTGGTTTTGGATCAGATACAGATAGTACAACATCCGGATTAGTTGACCCAGCTAATATTGTGTTAAATAGGGCAGCAAAGAATTATATTACAGACAAGTCATTCGATCCAGCAGACTTGATGGGCACAGATAAATTAGGAATCGGTCCCGCAAACACCACTTTAACAGTTACTCACAGATCAAATACAACTAATAACAACAATGCAGGTGTTGGACAGGTAACAAAAATAACTTCTGCTGTTGTAGAATTTAATAATCCATTAATTGCCAATACAACAACGGCAAGATCAGTTATTAATTCACTAGAATCTTTCAATGAGGAACCAATACTGGGTTCAGTTAGTAATCCAAACGTCGAAGAAGTAAGATTGCAAGCTTTAAATATGTTTCCGTCTCAAAATAGAGCAGTTACCGGCACAGATTATGAGGCTCTTGTATATGGAATGCCCGGCCATTTAGGTGCTGTAAAGCGATGTCGTGTTATCCGAGACCAAGACTCTATCAAAAGAAACCTGAATATTTATGTTATCTCTGAAGACCCCTTTGGAAAACTAACACAATCAAACGCGGCCATCAAAGAAAATATTAAGATTCATTTAAACAGATACAGAATGATTAATGACACAGTTGACATTCTAGATGCAAAGATTGTGAATATTGGCATTGATTTTGAGGTTATTGCAGCAGAAGAAATAGAT
>TARA_R110002020_G_scaffold139307_2_pt1 | contig 11915 bp, 22 predicted proteins | sample TARA_R110002020 | Tara Oceans TARA_R110002020 (sample SAMEA4396489) | marine metagenome | biome: Westerlies Biome; feature: [MES] marine water layer (ENVO:01000295) within the mesopelagic zone...; material: water (ENVO:00002006), including particulate matter (ENVO:01000060) such...
ACGCCTCCCTCCCTGCACACACACATAGGCGTTGCTGTCACCTTCGCACATAGGCGTTTTGCGTACCAGGGACAAAATTTTTACTGCAACTGCTTCGATAGTGTCACCATTACTCGTCACTAATGCAAAGAAGTTCTTGCAATTGGTTTGAGAAATGTTTAATTTATGTCAACTGCTCGTCGGTAGCACGTCGAGTAGTCGCTTTTTGACAATGTTCGGTTCTTCGCTGTGTGTGTCACACGTTCGCAAAGCTTCGCATATTATGTGCGATAGAGTGCAACACGCTCACTTATTAGCGTGAAAATAGAAAGACGACAAAATGACAACACAAAATAAAAAAATAGTTCATATCGATAAATTTTCTGCCAAAGCTAAAAAGTTGTGGTTGAAAATACAGAGCGACTGCAACGAATTGCAGAGCATTTGTGAAGACGAAAAGACATCAAAATTCGATGACAAATGGTCTTCACATAATTTGATTGTCGATGTTCACCCTGCGATTCAGTTGAAAAAAGACCCTGCTCAGAAGAGAAAGCAAGACCAGGCAAAAGTAATTGCAGACTTGTTGAAAGAAGCAGGTTGTACTGATGAAGTGATTAGAACTTCATTGAAAGCTAGAAAGTTGCCAACTGAAGGTATCTTGGTCTAGAACAAGCAAACAAGCGAGGTGAGAGTCCTCGCAAAGATTTAGAACGACAGGCACACAGCAACAGCGACAACAGAACCACTCAAGGCACTTAAATTTTATTAATCAAAGTGGCGTTAAAACCACAGAAAGGCACAAAGTGAATAATAAAACAAAGGCATACAATGAAGTAATGAAAGAACACGACTTGCCAGAGCTTCTAGATGCAAGAGAAATGGTGAGCCAAATAAACTACTTCATAAGTAATACAGAGGCTAAACAAGTAAATAGGGGTTATATAAAAAGAAGGCAACAATTCTTAAAGAATGTGTGGCGTTTAATAAATGTAGCCCAAATAAAAACAAAAAGCCTAGACGATAAAGGCAGAGTAATAACTCACACAAATACCCTAACAGAGTTAATTATGGATATTAGCGAAAGGGAAGAACAAAACCACGAAGGTTGGAGACACAATGAAAGGTGGAGATAATATGTTAGAACTCTTATTAGATGGTTGGCATAAAGATTTCTTAATGGCACTACTAATGGTAATATTAATGCTGGCAGTAGGTTTCTATCCCTGGAATTGGAAATAAAAACAAGAAAGGCAAACTATGAAAGAGATTAATGGCTTCATAAGTATTCGTAAATACAAAGGCAAAAATAAAAATGGAATAAAACAATATGCCACAGAAACTATATCAAAACGTGTGGCTGTTGCGAAGGCTTGTTCAAGCTGGATTATACCATTTAGGAAACAATTCTGGTATTGGCGCCTATGGTATTGGATAATGGGTGAATAAAAAAACAAAGCCTGTCAATGTAATGTTGGCAGGTTTTTTTTTGCCCTTAAAAATAGGATCTAAAAAAACAGGGCAACAGGCTATATGTGCCATCAATCCAATAAATGGGATTGTTCCAATAAATATTATATGGCATACATCCAATAAAAAAAATAAGGGTAATAAAAAATAGTGACACTAATTGCATCACCCAGTTTGCTATTATAGAAAAGTCTTTATAAATTCACTAAAACTATAAGAAGGTATATTATGATAAATGATAATGAAAATCAAAAACACGTTTGCCTCTTAACAGATGTTGACGACAAGATAATGTACTTTAGAATTGAGTCTGGGAAAAGAGGCGGTTACTTGCTAGAAATTTGCTATCAAAGTAGTTGTATTATGCCTATAAACTTTAAACCAGAGTTTATGTTATACCCTCAATTCAAGGTACAAGAAAAGACAGGTGAGGCAGAGTTATTCATACAAAGTTTTGACAACATATACGATGTGTATGATGCCATTGACAAGTATGAGGATTATTACTATACTCGCCTACCATATGACGAGAAAGAGAATACATTAGTTGATTGAGGCGATAAAACATTTAACAGGTTTGTGTGGTGAGGGACATAGCATTTTTTTATTGTCGCCTTTCTTGCTATCGTTCCCACCACTTTTGTATTCAATAATAAACAAATGGAGAAATAAAGATGATGACTAAAAAAGATTTTGAGTTAATGGCTCAAGTCATTGCATCAAGTAAAACAGGCAAAAAAGATAATCAAGTTATTTTACTAAAAGAATTTATTCCCAAGCTATGTGTTATATTCAAAGTAAATAACCCTTGGTTTAAAAAAGACAAGTTCATTGATGCTTGTAATGTCCCTATAATATTTGATGACGAAGATTAAAAAAGATTTAAAAGTTGCAATAGAACTATTGGAACGAGCAAAAGGTTTTTTGTTTGGCTTATCTACTAACAAAGATGACCCAGCAAAAAAGTTAGGACACGAGATACATCAGTTTGTATCCCGTCAGAAAAAAAACGAAACGAAAGGAAAATAATATGTGTTCTATATTTGGCTTAACAAAGTCAGAAGGACATATAACCGAACATCAGTTGGAACTAATCAGAAGAGGCTTTAGTAGTATTGCTAGTCAAGCCTGTTCAAGAGGTAAAGATTCAACTGGCGTTAGTATTATCTCTGCATCTGGCAGACGTATGTACAAAACACTCCTACCTTCAAATGAAGCAGTAAGCACCGATGAATGGCAAAACAATGTATTAGATTATATTACTAAGGATACTATATCTGTAATAGGTCATACTCGTGCCGCCACAACTGGTGATATTACTACTAGAAATGCCCATCCATTTAGGTATGGTCATATTATAGGCGCTCATAATGGTATCATATCTAATTGGGACGAATTAGATGGTTACAAGAAAAAGATGGAAGTAGATAGTGAAATAATCTTTAGTCGTCTATCACGTCTTAATTACAAAGACGCCTTAGAAGAACTATATGGTTATTATGCCGTTTCTTTTGTAGACCACAGGTCAAGAATGTTACATCTTGCCAAAGAAAGTCAAGCACCTTTAAGATTGTCTTATTGGAAAAATGCTAAGACTTTGTTTTGGGGTAGCACAGACCAAATATTAAAAGAAGGTTTGCAAAAAGAAGGTATCACTATAGATACTTACGATATGCCAGACAATAGTATTCTTCGGTTTGACACAAACAAATTTAGTGACAAACCATTTTATAACCAAGAAGAAATACAACCCAAGAGAAAATACTTTTCATTTAACAAGACTTGGAACAACAACTCTTACTCATCTTATAATGACTACCCCTATACTAACTACTTGGATGACACTTGTTTGTTATGCGATAAAAAAGTTAAGGGTGAGAATTTATATTGTAAGAAATGTTCTAAGAAACACAAAGTAGGATGTGATGGCTGTGCTGAACTTTTTCTTATCAAGGACTTACATAATATAGATTATGCTTATGGCGATTATGATATGTTATGCAATAAGTGTTTGGAAGAAGAAGCAGTAAAGACATCATCATTCAAGGAGTGTGATTGGTGTGGTGATGAATATGACCCATCAACAACAAATGATGAATCGGGTGTATGTCAATGGTGTCAATCAAGAGATAGAAATTATTAGAAAGGAGGTATAAATATGCCAGAAGAAGGAGAAGTTTACATATGTGATTGTTGCGAGGAAAAACGTCTTACCAACAACAATTGGTATCGAGTTCAAAATGAAACTATATGTGGAGATTGTTTTGATGAAAATTATTCTTCTTGTGATGACTGCGGCTCAAATGAGCTTCAAGACGATATGCATTGGTGTGAGTATACAGGCGTTTATGTTTGTGAATCCTGTTACGAAGATAGTTATTTCTGGTGCGAAAGTTGTGATGAAAACTATCCCAATGGTCACAACTGTGGCTGTAATGCTACTATACAAAGGTATGATTATAGTCCAGAGTATAGAGTATTTGACTACAGGAAAGATAAATCAAATAATGTTTCTGTAGTCAAAGATAGTGTCTATCAACCCAAATACAATCGTAAGCCAACTAACTTTAAACGACGCTCTTATAACGACCAATCAGTTGCTGTAAAGTCAGAAGTTATTGATGCTACTTATGGAGTAGAACTTGAGGTTGAATACAAGGGTGACCATTATTCAAACAAGACTGAACACGCACAAACTATTATGGATGTTGCTGATGACTCCATAGCATCAGAATTTTTATTCTGTATGCAAGATGGAAGTCTTGAAGATGGTTTTGAAATTGGTACTATGCCTTTTACAGAGAGATTCTACAAGCAAGTATTGTATAGAAAAAGAGGCTTTAGAGATATATTATCACACTTAAAAAGTATGGACTATCGCTCATACAATACTCGTAATTGTGGAATGCACGTTCACATTAATAGACAATCTTTTTCAGATACTCACTTGTATAAATTCCAAAGATTCTTTTATTTGAATCCTGGGTTTATAAGGTTTATATCAAGAAGAAGAGATTCTAGAATGGAACAATGGTGTCAAGTGTATGGTATTAGTAAACGAGATAACATAAAGGCAATGTATCGCAAACATACTCGCAAGTTTCTAGCAGTCCATTTGACTAATAAGAAAACGGTGGAGGTTAGAATATTTCGAGGAACATTATCACACAAGGCATTCTGTAGAAATATGGAGTTTGTATTTGCAGTTAAGGAGTTTACCAAGTTAGTATCTATTAACGAATACACACCTTATGTTACAGACGTAACCAAACAACGCTACAAAGGTGACTATACCGACTTTTTTATATGGTTGAAAAACCAAGACAACAGGTATCCAAACCTAGTGCATTTCTTAGATAATCAAAAAGTGTATGAAAGTTGGAGCAGAACAGACAAGAAAGGAATAGAACATTATTAATAAACTACTTTAATTTAGTTAATGTATGTAATTATATTACTTAACTTAGCCATTTTTGATTTAAATTTAAAATTGGATACATAACACTTGACAAAGCGTTGCCTGTATATTTAAATTTAAATCAATAAATGGATAAATAAATGATTAATATATATAATAATTATATAAATGAATTAAATAAAATTAAATTTAAATCTAGATATGAAGGCAAAGAAAATTTTTTTCACGCCTCATCAGCTGGGCTTTGTAAAAGGAAACATTATTTTGGAGCCATTCAAAATATAAAACCAAAAGAGCCAGACAATTTATCAAGGCTTAGGTTAGGTGATATAGTTCATAATGATATACAAAAGGCATTAAAAATAAATGCCAAAGAAGATAAAGATAGATGGATTATAGAAGGCGAAATAACAATAGAGGAATTAAATGTAAGAGGACACTTTGACGTTTTAGATTTAAAGGAAAAAAAATTAATAGATATTAAAACTATTGGTGGCTATAAATGGAAAATGTTATTTGGCAACAATGCTAAAGACAAAGTAACTAATTATAAAATGCAAATAGGAACATACGGAATAGGTATTGAAAAAAAGTATTGCAAATTAAAAAAAATGTCCTTAATGTTCTACAAGTTAGGAGACCCAAATGCAGGTACAATGAGAGAGTTGCCTGTTAGTTTAATGTATATGGAAAAAGCAAAAGAATATTGGCAAGAGGTTAATAAAGAATTAAATTTATGTAAAGAAAATAATTCTCTTCCAAGATTAGCTTTAGGTTCATCTCCTGCTGAAGGTTGGGAATGTAACCCTCAATGGTGTGGGTTTTTTAAAGATTGTCTTGGTGGTATGAAGCCAGAGTTATTATAAAATTAACACGGGCTTGATGGTTGTTTCCCCTAGTTTGTCTTGCTAGGTTTTTTGTCAAGCCCAAAAATTTAATTAAAAAAGGAATATTAAAATGAATACTAAACTAAAAAATGATATAGAAACATTACTACATCTAAAACACGAATTAAGAGATGATGACAATCAATTAATTGCTTATTTATTTAAAAAACAAATAGTTGGTTTAAGTTTAGAAGAAAACAAGATACCAGAAGATGAATACTTTTGGGAAGGCATTAACTATGTTATTGCTCTTTTAGGTGCAGGTTCTTTGCCAAACACAGAATCTATTAGAAGAATAAGAGCCAAGCTACAAGAAGATAAACCTAGTTTAAGAGGAACAAAATATACTTATAGAAGAAGGTTTGAAAAAGATTATGTTAAGAATTTAAATAATGTTATGTCAGGCGTTGAGGTTGCAGATGATTGTTGAAAAACCTAAACGTGTAGACTATCAAGAAATTCGTGGAAAATTAATAGTTGAACAAGCACACGGATATGAATGGTTGTATAGTTTAAAAGATATGGAATTTGTAGGAGAACCACCTACTAAATTATATTTATGTACAGAGCCAGAAAAAAGTCATATAGCAGATATTGATTTAATTGTAGTAGGAAAAAGTTATTGTAGAGAAACAGGCAAAAAATTAAGTGCTAACAAACATCTTAAAGAAGAATTTCCTAATAGATTACATATTAATTGGCTACGCAGACAACCGAATACACCAACTTTTACATTTAAGAAAGTTGAAAAAAAGCTTTGACTTCCATAATTTTATTATTATATTATAAAGGCTTATTAGAAAGGACAAATGATGAGTAAGGATAAAATAGTAAACATAGATGATATAAGCAATTTAGATATTGTAGAAGATAAAATAAGAGAAACACATAATAAAATATCAGCAAACAAAACGCCAAGTTGGGCAGTTAAAAGAAGACCCGATGGTTTTGATTATGTTGAAGAAGGGTATATGCGAAACAAACTTAATGACATATATCCTGTATGGTCTTGGGAAGCAGTAGGTTCTGGCATACAATTTATAGGTGCAGAGTGGGCAGTAGTCACGGCAGAATTAGTGGTTGTAGACAATGGTATACCTCGTAAATTTTTTAGTCCAGGAGCGGCTAGAATACAATTTAAAAGAGGAACACCTCATACCCCAGAGAATGTTGTAGATATAGATAAAAACATCGCCTCAGCTAATACAAATGCTTTTAAACGTGCTTGTAATAGGCTAGTTAACATAGCAGATGATGTCTACAAAAAACATATAGAAGATTTAACTTTATCTCCAGAACAAATAGAAGAAGTAGAGGAGATGATAAAAGATTTAGATGTTAAATATCAAGAGTCAGTAAGACTTGCCATAGAAGATGGTATATTAAACTCTAAAAACTTGGACAATGCTATTAACAAAATAATGAAGGAGCAAAGTAAAAATGACGATAACGGATAATTTTATAGACAAGTTTAGTGCTGAAGAAGATGAAGCAATATACGACCCATCAGTAGAGGAGAATAAAATGGTGCCAGAAGGAACATATCCTGCTCATATAACAGGGCTTAATATTAAAAGGAACATTACTGTAAGAGGCAAATATCTAGCTGATATTTATGTCCCTACATTTACAATAGCCAAAGAAGCAAATGATGCCTCTGGAATGAAAGTAAATGATGAAAATTACGGTGCGGGTGTTTTTAGATTTAAAAAGCCAGATGCATCTTCTGGATTAGAAGATAGAAAAGGTGGTGGTAATGTATGGTATCACGACTTTGTAAAGTATTTAGGTATAGAGCCAGAGAAAAAAACTACTGATAGTGGAAATACAATATATAGACTACCCCTCCTCGCAGAAGAAGATGCTATTGGTAAACCTGTTCTAATTGAAGTGCAACATCAAAAATATAAGTCAGCAGATGGCACAGAAAAATCTTCTGTAAAAGCAAGTGTAACAGGTGCTTGGACAGAAGGCTCTAAAATAGAGGTCAATGATGCTGACCTTCCATTTTGAGTGACTATGGTCGCCAACCATTTATAGACAAACAAGAAGGAACTAAAACACATAAACGAGGTGTAAGAACTGATGTAAGACCTCCTTTGTTTTGTGATGAATGTGGTGGCATATGGACAGAAATATTTCAAAGTTTACGAATAAATAAAAATAGAACTACTACTAAAATACATTCTATTTGGGAGTTTTTAGAAGACTTTCCTACAAGAGGTTGTGAGAAAAAAATTTGTCCTAAATGTTCTAAACAAAAATATGCTATATATAGGGAAATTAAATAAGATGCAAGAGATTCAAGAGGCAAGTGTAATTATCAGAGTAAGAGAATCAGAATTAAATTCTATTGTAGAAACTATGAAGATATTAAAAGGTATATCTTCTTTGGCTACTGATTCTAAATTACTAGATGATTTAAAAAAAATAAGAAATGGTTTTAAAAAAAAAGATAACACAGAGTATGAAATTATAGATACAAAAGAAAGGAAAGTAAGGTGTGTAGGCTGTGAAGATGATTAAAGAAGAATATGAAAAAGCTTTTATTTACGATTCATATGAATTGGCTATTGCTAATTCTATAAAAGAAGGTAAAGACCCAAGTAGAATAATAAAAAGATATGAATTTTTAAAAAACAGAGAGTTAAAAGAACATATAGACAATATAGTTAACTTAGATTTAGAGAAAAGTTGGGTAAGAAATTAGATGACAGTATCATCAGCACCACATTCAAATGAAGCGGAGCAAATGGTTCTTGGAAAATTAATTAATTACCCAGATTTATTTGAAGAGGTGTATTCAATAGTCCCAGAACCTAATATGTTTTATGTTGATGCTCATCGTATCTTGTGGGATATAATGATAAAGATGTATGGTATGAAAGAGGATATTAATTATGTTACTATAGTAAATAATATTCCAAAAAAATATGAAAAAGATTTGGATGCTTATTATATAACAGGGTTAATAGATGCTGTGCCTGGCAAAACTGGAGTAGAAAGTTATGCAAAAATTGTTTACGATAAATGGTTATTAAGAAATGCTATTGAAGATGCCTATAAAATAACAAAGGCAGGTCAACTATCAGATGCCGATGGTTACAAGATGATAGAAAATATTAATACCTCAACAAGTAAAATTATGAGTATGAGACATAATGACAAGTTTGATATGAATGAATTACTTGAAGAAACAATGAATAAAATATATGATGCTGATGCCACGGTAAAGTTTGGTTATGGTCAATTAGATTCAATGACAGGTGGTATGACAAGAGGTGAAATATCTGTTATTGCAGGAAGACCTGGACACGGCAAGACTACATTATCTGTTAACATAGTTAGAAGATTAATTCATCAAGGGTATAAAGTATTAGTATTTAATAGAGAAATGCCAAACAAAGAAATGATGAAGAAGATTATGATTATGGAGGCAGAAGGACTTTCATATTATAATTTAAGAACTTTTAAGTATGGAGATAGAGAATTAAAAGAGTTGCAAAAGACTAAGGAAAAAGTATCGAAATTATATTCTAATAATTTATTTATGTTTGATGCCATTAGAGATTTAAATTCAAGTATTGCACAGGCAAAGAAAATAAAACCCGATGTAATTGTAGATGATTACATACAAATTATTGATGTTCCAAATATTCAAGAAAAAAGATTGCAAATATCAGAGATAATGAAAAGCTATAAGTGGTTGGCAAAAGAAGAAAATTTATCTGTATTAGTGGTTTCACAATTAAATAGAGCCTTAGAGCAAAGAATAAATAAAAGACCACAACTATCAGACCTTGCAGAGAGTGGCTCTATAGAACAAGATGCAGAAACAATTATATTTAATTATTATCCTTGGAAATATTTAGGTAAAGAAAATCACGACCTTGGAGAACTTGGTAAATATCAATTACATACAATAGTAGGTAAGTCAAGATATGCAGAAACAGGTTTTTTAGAAATGGGTTTTCACGGAGATTCTTGTTGTGTATTAGACACGAGAGATATGGCAGAAAATAAAGCAAGAAAGTATGGTGAAATATGAGTAATAACATAACCGACATATTGTTAGAAGAAGATAAGAGAGATATATACTTTTATATTGACAAACATATAAAGAAAAAATATAGGTTCTTCTTGCAAGAGAAATTAAGACAACATAAATTGTCTAGCAAAAGTGATAAGTTATTTATTCAAGTAATAGAACAAGAGTTGGATAACATTGAAACGAACAGCTGAAGATATACTTTTTTCTAAATACATTAGATTAAGAGATAATTACACTTGTCAAAGATGTGGTAGTGAACACGAGTCTAACTCAAGTGGTTTACATTGCTCTCATTATTTTGGGCGTTCAAGAAAGTCAGTTAGATGGGATAATAGAAACTGTGTGGCACTCTGTTATGGGTGTCATATGGTTTGGGGTAGCAAAGATAGAGAAGCCTACAGACAATTTATGATTGACAAGTTAACACAAGAAGGCTTTGATGAATTGTTATTAGATTCTAACACTATTAAAAGATGGAAAAAAGATGAGTTAAAGCAGTTAAGAAGAGAGTTAAGAGATAAAATAAAATATCTTGAAACTGATAGATGTTATGAATTACATACACACGAAAGGGACGATTCAACATTATGACATTGAATATATTTCCAGAGCATAATAAAAAAGAAAAGAAAGTTCAAATAGAACTTGACGAATATACAGAGTATGCCTCTAAATATTTTGATTATGAGTTTGATGGTGTGTCTGTGTTTGAAGCTTGGGGTAAACCTAATGTGCCAAAGAAATTTTCTATTGGTTTGATAGTTGGCCCAAGTGGTTCTGGCAAATCTACATTATTAGATGACTTTGGTAAGGAAGAAAATATTGAGTGGCAAAATAAAAAAGCAATAGTATCTCATTTTGAATCTCCAGAAATAGCAATAAAAAAATTATCAGCAGTTGGTTTAAATACTATACCATCTTGGTTTAGACCTTATCAAGTGTTGTCAAATGGAGAAAAGTTTAGAGCAGACTTGGCAAGAAGATTAAAAAATAATGCAGTTATAGATGAGTTTACAAGTGTTGTAGATAGAAATGTAGCCAAAGCGGCATCTCGTTCTGTAAAGAGATACATTACTAAAGAGAACTTAAGTAACGTAGTTATAGCAACTTGTCATAGAGATATTATAGAATGGCTTGAACCAGACTGGGTATTTGATACATCTGATGGCAGTTATCTAGACGGGAGGTATCTTCGGCCAACAATTAACGTTAAAGTATACCCCGGAAAAACTTCATTGTGGAAACTCTTTGCTCCACATCACTATTTAAATGCAGATTTAAATTTATCTGCTCAATGTTATCTTGCTTTTTGGAAAGATACACTTATAGGTTTTGTTGGTGTGTTAACACAACCATCTGGAACATTTCAGAATGGATGGAGAGAGAGCAGACTTGTTATATTACCAGACTATCAAGGTTTAGGTATAGGCCCAAGATTATCTGATGCCATAGCAAGTCTGTATGTTTCTAAAGGTAGAAAATATTTTTCACGAACAACACACGAAAGATTAGGTGCTTACAGAGATAGGTCTAGTAATTGGAAAAAAACATCTTCTTATGGTAAAGTAGTATCACCTATGAAAGGGTATAAAAAACATTGGAAAGTTGATACGAGAGTGTGTTACTCTCACGAGTATATTGGCACAGGTTTATCTATTTAATATTTTCTCTTGTCATTCTAAGAATATTTTCTATACTTAATTTTTTTGTTTCTTTTATTGATTCATCATCATAACGAATAGTTGTATATGCTTTTATAAATTGATTATATTTTTTTTCATATAAATCTTCTAATCTTTTTAACTCTATACTATCTTCTTCGGATAAAGTTTTTGTAAATTTTCTATATCTTGAAAGACCTTCTTTTTTTGTTGATTTTCTACCTAAAAAACCAACAGGTTTAAATTGATTTTTAGTCATATTTTTAAGTATAGACCTTGCTTGTTTTTTAGCTTCTATCTTACCAAAATAAGATTCTCTTTGTTCTGGATTATCTCTTAATGTTGAGTGAACAATAAACCAATATGCAGACCAATAAGCATTTGCTTTTTCTTTTTCACTTGCATCAGAGAAAAAAACTTTTTCTACTTTATCATAATAAGGTTTTCTT
>TARA_R110002020_G_scaffold240290_3_pt1 | contig 11906 bp, 21 predicted proteins | sample TARA_R110002020 | Tara Oceans TARA_R110002020 (sample SAMEA4396489) | marine metagenome | biome: Westerlies Biome; feature: [MES] marine water layer (ENVO:01000295) within the mesopelagic zone...; material: water (ENVO:00002006), including particulate matter (ENVO:01000060) such...
GCTAAAAGAATATAAAGAAAGATATAATAAATTAAGTAATAATAAAGCACTAATAACAACGATATGATACCAATTGAATTAGAAGAAGAATACAGAAATATGACAAGAAAAGAATTAGAGTCTAAACTGATGGAAATGCCTAAAATTGAAAGTGTAGAAATACATCAGGACAGACCAAATGAGCCGGAAAATAAAATGATACATAAAAGAATGAATGATATCAATACATTCCAAGCACATGAAAATGAAGTATATCTAAGAGGAACAGATGAATATGGTCAGGACTTTCAGATATGTTTTGATTCCTATAACTTTCTAGAGTGGATGGATAACGAAACTTTAGAATATATAAAAGAACGTTTAACCAAATACATAAAAGAGAAATGAAAACAAAAAAACAAAAAAAGGATTATTTTAATAGCTTGTCAGAAGATTTAGATATTGATATAATGGATTATATTCATGATGATGAACTAGATGATATAAACGATTATATTGAACTATTGGGCAAGCTAGATCATGAAGACGCATTTAATGTAGATGTAATCTATTATGGTTGCGCTATGGATTATCTATCGGAGCATGACTCTAGTTTACAAGTAAGTATGGATTTAGCAGATGGTTATGATTTAAAGGATATCAATAGCGAGTTACTAGCTTCGCTTTTAGCAAGTAGTAACGCTAGATATGATTTTGAACAATTAGAAGGTGCGATTTACAAATTTTTTAATTAAAATTAATTTACTATTTTTAACAACGCTTTTTTAGAGATGCAGTAAACCGTTCTTTGATTATACGGGTAGCCCAAATCTGCTTGTACGCTGCATTCTAAATAAGCATAAACACAAAAAAAAGATTATGAAAACAATTAACATCCACGGAAAACAGTATGTAGAAGTAAACGAACGAATTAAATACTTCAGAGAACACTTTAAGGATTGGAGTTTAACTTCAGAGGTAATAGATTTATCAGAAGATAGATGTGTTATTAAAGCAAGTATTACAAATGAAAAAGATAAAGTAATAGCAACGGGTATAGCATACGAAATGCATGCTAGTAGTTTTATAAACAAAACTTCGTTTATAGAGAACTGCGAAACATCAGCGTGGGGCAGGGCTTTAGCTAATTTAGGGATAGGATTAGATACTGCTATTGCAAGCGCTGATGAGGTTCTTAATGCTAAAAAGCAGCAAGATCAACCTAAAACAAAACCAAGATTAAATAGCAGTAGATATCAAGCTATGATAGTGGCTATTGGAGATGGTAAGATTGATGTTGTTAAAGAAAGAATGGAGAATTACAAACTTACTAAAAAGCAACAGACAATGCTTGACAAATTAATTAAAGAGCAAACGACAGACCCTATAATTCAAGAAGAACTAGGAATCGTTAAAGCGTTTAAAGAATATAACAATTTAGATTAATAATTAAATAAATAATAAAGAATGGAAATTAAAGGTAAACTAATTAAGAAGTTAGAAGTAGAATCAGGAACATCCAAATCGGGTAAAGAGTGGATAAGTCAAACATGCCTAGTAGATATGGGTGGGGAGTTTAATAATATTGTAGCTATTAAATGTTTTGGAGAAGACAAGATAAAGCAGATGAATAAATTAGAAATTGATATGACAGTTAACATATCTTGTAATGTTTATTCTAGAGAATACAAAGGAAAGTATTACAATCAGATTGATGGGTATTGGTTCGCAAATCAGACTAACAATCCTGAAGCCAAAACAAACGGCGAATTTGTAACTACTGACGATAACGATATGCCGTTTTAATTATGACAGAAGTAGAAAATTTTAAAACTATATGCGACCTCACGACAAATGTCTTGGGGTTGCGTAAAGGGTCGTTAAAATTAAAAAGCAGAAAACGACCGTTACAAGCAGCTAGATGTGTTGCGGGTTATATAGGATTAACAGAAGCCAAAATACACCGAACCATCGTAGCCAAAGGATTAAATAGGGATAGAGCGTTAATGTATCATTATGAGAAAACACATAAACACCATTACGCAACCTGCTTAGTTTATAGAAATACGTTTAATAAGGTTTACACGGCGTTTAAAGATATTGACGATACTCAAAAAACATTTAAACATGGAGATTTTATGAAAAGGCATTTACTTCAGAATGGAGTAAAGGAAAGTGAAAAACACCAAGTTTTTTTAGAGATTACAAGTGGGGAAGCTGTTTGTGTAATAGGTTTATCTTATTTTGAATTTTCAACCCAATTAGAAAATGTAAAGGAAGCTATGACAAATTACAACTATAAGATCAAAATATTATGAAGCATTTGCTAAGTAGTTCGGCTTTTTTAATATTAAATAAAAACTTAGCAAGACAAATAGGATTAAAAGAAACGGTACTGCTCGCAGACTTAATAAGTAAAGAGGAATATTTTATAAAGAACGGGCAAATAGATAAAGGTTGGTTTTATAACACCTTAGAGAATATCGAGAAAGATACAACACTCACACCCTTTCAGCAGCGTAAGTGTCTTAAAACGCTTAAAAAACACCAAATAATAGAGGTTAAGCTAGTTGGTATACCCTCAAAAAACTATTTTAAAATAAATGAACACCAACTTATGAAGTTTCTTGACATCTTACCGTTAACAAACTTAACACCTATTAATAAGAATAAAGAAATAAAAATAATAAATAATAATTACTTTATAAAGCCAACGATTGAAGAAGTAAAAATTTATTGTTTAGAAAGAAAAAATAATATAGATGCAGAAGCGTTTATATCTTTTTATGAATCTAAAGGTTGGATGATAGGAAAGAATAAGATGAAAAATTGGAAGCAAGCGATTATTACGTGGGAGAAAAGAAGTAAAAATAAACCCCATACGATGAGTAAAATAGATAGTCAATTAAATGAATACTTAAAAGGAAAAGAATTTTTATGAAAGAATTAAAAGAAAGGTGTTACGATTTGATTGTAAAAACCTCAATAGAATTAGGCTTAAAAACAGATGGTAAAACAATGGCGAGTTTAGCAAAAATATTAGCCCAAGACTTAACAAATGAGAAAAGGTTTAAAAGTTTAAAATTTAAACAAATAGAAGATGCGTTTAGAGAAGGGGTTAGATTTGGTAACTTTGAACCGTTCTTAAATATAAGAACTTTTTATCGTTGGATCATAACTCACAAAAAAATTATTAATGACGCTGAATATCAAGTCAGAACGTTAGGGAGAAACCCGAAAGAAGTACCTTTTTATGAATCACAAAAACAATTAAAATGAGAAAAATTACAATTAAATTTAATGAAGTTAGAAGTCAGTCAGATGCTATACTTTGGCATTTGAAAAGATACGGAAGTATTACAAGCTACGAAGCTATTAAAGAATACGGTGCAACTAGGTTGTCTTCAATTATTTTTAAGCACCGACAAGAAGGATATTTTATAGATACAATAACGTTACAGAAAAAAACAAGGTTCGGAAGAAATACAAATATAGCGAAATATACTTATGCAGAAATCAATAAGTAAACTAAAAAAAGAGTTAGATAAATGGTTTAGTTTATACGTCCGGCTAAGACATGCAACAGACTTAGGAATAAGCGTATGTTTTACTTGTGGAAAGCAAGACCATTACAAGAGATTGCAGTGCGGACACTTTCAATCTAGAAAACATCTAGCCACAAGATTTGATACGAAAAATTGCCAAGTTCAATGCGCTGCCTGTAATGTCTTTCGATATGGAGAACAATTCAAATTCGGACTTAATTTAGATTCTCAATATGGAGAGGGAACTGCTGAAGAATTACTCATATTATCTAAACAAAGTGTTAAGATAAGTAGGCATGAATATCTTGATTATATAAGTTACTACAAACATATTGTTAAAAAATTAAAACAAGATAGATGTATAGAGTAACTTTTTTTATAACTTTGACGTATGAGAAATATCGTTTACGCAAACACCGAACATAAAGCAGCAGTAGAAACTTACGTGAATATGTGTAAAGAATTTGCTGAAGATGTAGGTAATAAAAATAAATATCAAGCATATAAGGAAGTGTTAGAAACAATATTTGACTATCATAATTCGTACGGAGAAAATTTAAAAGGAAATAATTTTTACGATTGGTTGATGATTATTCCAATAAATATATCGGTAATGACAAACGGTTATTTTGCAGGAGTTCAAACTAATAAAAATTTAGCAGTAATTAGAGCGTATAGAGTAGTGTTAGATCAAATATTACAGGAAACGGTTGACAAGATAGATTCAGTAGAGCCAACGTATGAATAAAATTTATATTAAAATTTCTGAGTTAAGTGGATTTTTTAGGAAGATGTGTTATGGTATCACAAAAAACCATACAGATATAGATAATGCTGTGCAGGAATTAATGTTATATTTTCTTAGCATGAACCCCGACACGTTACGTGGGATTTACGAAAAAGATAAAATACTAGGAATAAAAAAATACGGGGCTGTTGTATTAAAAAGATTCCTGACTTCGCCTAGAAGTTCGTTTTATTATAAGTATAAAAAATATTACACTAATTTATGCGGGGTATATATGGTCCATACTGATAAGGATAATTTTCACAAAAGTATTTTTAATATACCGAATGAAGAAAAAGAGGTTAATCATAAGGAAAAAAAACTTACACAGATAGAAAATACGTTAGAAGAAATGTATTGGTACGATAAAAAAGTGTTTGAATTATATTATTATGAATCCAACACCCTAGACAGTTTAGCTGAAAAAACGGGCATAAGTAGAAATAGTTTGTTCAATACAATAGATAGAGTTAGAGAAACCATAAAAAACAAAATAGATGAAGAAAAAAAAGAAGAAAAAGATAAAGTATTACAATCCTGAAACCCATAATAGTTTTGAGATGCAATTCGGCGGCAAAGCCCCGTGGAAAGTTATAAATGGAAAATTCAAATGTAAATGAATAAATTTTTTGTTCCTGATACAATTTATCAAGATAGGATAGCAATATGTAAAGATTGTGTATTTTATTTTAAACCGACGGGGACGTGTAAAGATTGCGGATGTTTTATGAAAATTAAAGCACGTCTTGCACCGATGGAATGTAGTCAGAAGAGATGGGAAAAAACAACAGAAGTAGTAATACCGGATGATTTGCCCCAAGAAATAATAGACGAAATTTTGGATATGTGGAAAGATTTAGAAACAGGAAGAGCAAAAGATGTAGCAGCAAAAAAACGAATGATTGAAACTTACAATACAATTTTTATGACTAATTATAGCGTAACGACTAACTGCGGTAGCTGTTTATCAACGTGTTTTGACGGGATTAAAAAACTGTACTTTAAATACAAATAAACGTAAGTTATACTCTAGGAAATTAACGATTGGAAAAAAACAATACCAATATACTAGAAAGGGGGGAAAAGAGGTTACAGAGCCTTAAAATGAATAATTTAAAAAAAATAAAATGACGTATTTGACACATCTAAAAAGAACAAAAATGCACCATTCAGCAAGATGGATTGTAAAATATGATGAATGTGGGTATTTGATTCGGGAAGTAAAATTAATTTATAATCCGGATGAGTATAGAAAATTTAAAAACGTCCGAAGACTAAATACACAAAACGGTTTGATCAAAATTTTAGAAAAAGATAAATTAAAAAGATGACAGTATATAGATGTGAATGCGGCAAACAAGAAAAAGAAATAAGCAGAGCAATTATCGGTTTACGGGAAGGGAAGTGGGTTTGTGTAGATGCGAAATGCGAATGCGGAAAATACATGGATAGTACGCCTGCTGAGGGAATGCCAAGTATTAAAAGAACAGAAGAATCGTTAAACCGAAACAAAAAAAGAGATAAATTGTGGGAAAAAACTAAAGAACAAATCGTTGGAGATAGGGGTATAAACGAGGACTTTAAATAAAAACATAAATTTTCTTTTATATATAAATAAAAATTAATATCTTTAAAAAATGAAAATATACACAAGTTACTACGCAAAAACAAACAAGCTAATTAAAAACAATATAACTCCGATTAGTGTTTCTTTGTTTAATCCTAAAAGATTAAAAAACGAAATAAAATGTAGTTTAAAATATCTAGCCCCTAGATATAAAATGTTACAGATGTCAGAGAGTCAATATATTCCAAAATACTTAGACATATTAAAAAATATAAATCCCAAAACAGTTATAGAAGATATAAAGCAGGCAAGCAAAGGGCAAGATGTTGCATTAATGTGTTACGAAATTCCGACAGATTTTTGTCATAGACACATGATAGCTGATTGGTTAAATAAAAAAACAGAATACAAGATAGAAGAATGGAGTGATGAAGTGGTGCAGCCTGAAATAAACCAAACGAAATTATTTTAATCTGCGTGGGTAGCTTAATAGTTAAAGTGCCTATCATCCAGATAGGAGATTCAGTTTCGCAACTGACCCACGCTCTAATACTTTAAATATGTTTTTTGGAACGACACCCGCAATAATATCGCAATTCCTATATAATGAGATTAAGCAACACAACCCTAAAAGAGTGATAGTTCCTTTTGCGGGAAATTTTGTTATTGAGCAGATTGCAGGATTAGTGTCAAAAGATATTAAAGTATTAAGTACAGATATATCAATTTACAGTAGAGCAATAGGATATGGATTAGGTAATGTAGAAAGTGAAATAGAAATAAAAGAAGAGATGTTAAACACTTTTGAGATACTGAGAAACAAAAAAACTCCATTAGAAAAAGCCGCATGTGTTATTTTCTTAACTGAAGCAGCGAAGAACTATAAAAAAAAAGAGAAGATAAGATACTACGAGATGCTGCATAAAGATGCCTTAGCAAATCAGCAAATGTATTACGAGAAGATATATGCTAAACTAACAAAATTCAAAGAAGGATTGCCAAAAGATTTTAAATTCTATGGAACAGATGCGTGTGAATTAATGGATAACGATTTGCAAGAAAATGATTTAATATTTTACGATCCGCCCGTATTATTAGGAGATTATGAAAAAATGTTTACACCCTTAGAGGAACAATTAATATATAAAGAACCATCGTATACAGAAATGAATGCGGAAGTTAAAGATAAACAGTTAAAAGATTTAAGCAAAAAACATATTGTTTATTATAGAAGAAACGATGTAGGAAATACACCGGAGGGATATACAGAAGTATTAAGATATAGATATAAAAATAGAGGGTATTATACAGTTTATACTAACAAGCCCGACAAAACATTTGTGGGTACGTTTAAACCGTTGAAAGAAGAAATAAAAAACTACCCAATTATAAATAAAAATGATGAGATTACTAGAAAAAGCAAAATAGAAATAATGCCGGTAAGCGGTAAAATTGCAAATCATTATCGGTTAATGTGGGTAAAGAAAGCGGAGATGACTGACTCCGGATACTCTTATCTGATATTATGTGATAAAAAAATAATAGGACTAGCAACATTAGAAAGCGGTGTAAAATTTTCTAGTGATTATATTCCGATTTTTAGCGACCCCGCAGCCCCTACGAGTAAGTACAAAAGATTATCAAGATTAATACTTTGGATCATTTGTACGAAAGAATTTTTAAATAAATTCAATGATGTAACGATGTGGGAACATCTAGGGTTCACAACAAGAGTGTTTACTAACGCCCCCGTGTCCATGAAGTATAGAGGTAAGTTTGAGTTAGCAAAAAGAGAAGAGGATAAGGGGGGAGATTTTAAATACAAACTAATATATCAGAACACAAAAAAATTATGCGCCACAACAAAACAAGCGTTAGGCGAATGGATAGATAAATACTCTAAAGACATATATGATGAAAGAGATTGATGAAATAAACGAAAAGTTAGCAGAACAAAACATGCTAAAAATTAAGTTAGTAAACCCCAAAAAATGTATTGGGCAAAAAGTAAATGCAAGATACTTCCCTGCGGAAACGATGCACCGGCTTACAAGTAATGTAAAAAACTCCGGACATTTAGAAAGCGTTCCATTAGTTTATGAAGAAGATGGTAAAGATTACATAATATCAGGACATCATAGAGTACAAGCAGCAAAGGATGCAGGTTTACAAAACATATTAGTAATGGTTGCGCAGCCGGAAGATAAAGATGATATAGTTAGTAAACAATTAGCACATAACGAATTGACAGGTATAGATGATAAAACAATATTGTCTGAATTGTTTAACTCCATAAAAGATATAAGCAAAAAAATATCAACGGGATTAGATGATAGTATAAGTAAGATAGATTATACAAGTTTGAATTTTAGGATAGGAGAGTTTAAAGAATTTACAGTTTTGTTTATGCCTGAAGATGAGGGATATACAGATGAGGTAATGGATGAGATTGCGGAAAGTATAAATATTAAAAGTAAAGCAGCAGTTAGATTGACAAATGTTAAATATTGGGATAGATTTGCTAAAGCTATTAGAACTATAAAAAAATGCGAGAATATAAAATCTAACGGGACTGCGTTTATTAGGATGGTAGAATTAGCCGAACAAATGATGGAGAGAGAAAGTACACAAAATGCACACATAAAAGAATGAAAACCCAAGAAGATAAAAAAACCTTTTTAAAAATATTAAAAGGAAACGGTGGTAATATCAACGACGCTTGTAATGTTACAAATATTGCAAGGCGTACAATATATGTTTGGATAGAAAAAGAGAAATGGTTTAAAGAGAGTATAGAAGACATAAGAGAAACGTCTATTGATAACGTAGAAAGTGCATTATATAAAAATGCAATAGAGGGCAATACATCGGCTCAGATTTTTTACTTAAAATGCAAAGGTAAAAAACGGGGCTATGTAGAAAGAAGTGAGTTAGACTTAACGTCAGGCGACGAACCTATTAAGATTAACGTAAATATTAAGGGTGTTGAATATTGATGCGGAGTTTACAACCAAGCAGGAAGAAGCAATAGAATACCTATTTGATAACAAAACAACAGAAGTTTTATTTGGCGGAGCAGCAGGGGGTGGTAAGTCATGGGTTGGTTGTGCGTGGCTTATATTGATGTGTTTAAAATACCCGAAGACAAGATACTTAATGGGGCGTAGTAAATTAGATTCTTTAAAGAAGACTACGTTTAACACTTTTTTAGAAGTTTGTAGCGCATGGAAGTTGTTGGCAAATAAACATTATAATTTTAATGGATCAAGTAATGTTATAACTTTTTATAATGGTTCCGAAATATTGCTAAAAGATTTATTTTTATACCCTAGTGACAGAAACTTTGATTCGCTAGGTTCTTTAGAATTAACGGGGGTGTTTATAGATGAGTGTAATCAGATAACAGAAAAAGCTAAAAACATCGTAGCAAGTCGGATAAGATACAAGCTAGATGAGTTCGAATTAATCCCAAAAATGTTAATGACGTGTAACCCCGCTAAAAATTGGGTTTATGTTCAATACTACCGACCATCCAAAGAAGGTAAACAAAAGCCTTACAGACAGTTTATACAGTCCCTAGTAGATGATAATGAGTATATATCTAAGTATTACAAAACGCAATTAGAAACCTTAGACGAGTTAAGTAAACAAAGACTGCTGTTTGGTAATTGGGAGTATGATGCCACAAAAGATAGTCTAGTGGATTATGATGCTATTTTAAATATGTTTAGTCAGAGAGGAATAGAGGGAGATAAATATATTAGTTGTGATGTAGCAAGGTTCGGTGCGGATAAGACGGTTATTTTATATTGGGAAGGGCTTCACGTGAAACTGATCAAAACATTAAATAAGTCAGGGATGGATGATGTAGTTAGAGAAGTACGTGCAATTCAACAAGATTTTCAGGTGCCGTTAAGGAATATAGTAATTGACGAAGATGGTGTAGGTGGTGGGGCAAAGGATTTTTTACGATGTCAAGGATTTTTAAATGGGGGTAGACCGTTAAAGAAAGAGAACTATCAGAACCTAAAAACACAATGTTATTATAAATTAGCGGACTTAATAAACAAAGGGCAAATCGGGATTACATGCAGCGATGTTAACATTAAACAGTATATTATAGAAGAATGTGAACAGATAAGAATGAAAGATGCGGATAAAGATAATTCGTTGCAGATAATACCTAAAGACTTAGTAAAAGATATTCTTGGTAGGTCGCCGGATTACTCCGATGCTATAATGATGAGGATGTATTACGAAATAGATAATAACTACGGTAAATATTACTTACAATAAGAAGCCCCCGCTACATCTAAGAGAAGATAACAGCAGGGGCATACACAACAAAATGAATACAAAAACGAGCAAATATAAGCGGTTTAAACTAAATTAACAAATTTTCTATTATATATTATGAAAGTCAAAATTCAAAAGAAAGAAGAATTAAAAGAGTACAGCTTAATAACATCTTGGGAAGATGTAACGCTAGAGAAATGGTTGAAGTTAGTAGATATAGATAAAGACTCAGCAAGTCAAGAAGCGTTAAAAACAATCAGAACATTATCGGATATACCGAATAAGCTAATTAAGGAACTAGGTATTACAGATGTGGCAAAAATTATGCAACACTTTTCTAGGCTTCAGGAAAAGGCAGATATGACTCATAGAAATATAATTACGATTAATGAAATAGAGTATGGGTTCCATCCGAAACTAGATGATATTACGCTCGGAGAATACGCAGATATAGAACAGTTAATTAAAGTGGGATTAGAGGAACATTTGGCAGACCTGATGGCGATTTTATATAGACCGATAACAGAAAAGAAAAATAAAAAATATACAATAGAAGCCTACGATGGAGAACTAACAATGCGGGCTGAAGAAATGAAAAAGATGTCAGCACAACAAGTACAAAATGCGTTGGTTTTTTTTTGGACTTTCGTGATGGACTTGTTGAGAACTTTTCCATCGTTTTTGATGGAACAGGCGAAGGAAATGAAACAAAAGTTACAGATGGAAACTTTGCAGAAAAATGGGGTTGGTTCGGTGTAATGTATAGATTGACGAATGGAGAAATAGTAAACTTAGAAAGAATAACAAGACTACCATTATTGGAATGTTTAACGTGGTTAAGTTATGAAACAGATTTGAATTTGAATAAAACAGTAAATTTAGAAAGCGATGGCTATAAGCAATAAGACGTATAATAATGTTATCAATACTTTAAAGAATGTCGGCAATTTGCACGAACAAATAACAACGGTTACAAGCGGGGATATTTGGCAAGTGAATCTAGAGAAAAATGAGTTGTTCCCTGTAATGCATATAAACCCCGTAAATGTTCAGACGGGGCAAAGTCAGTTGAATTACAATTTTCAAATATTTGTGATGGACTTAGTAAGTGAGGATGAGAATTGGACTGAGAGTAATTTTCAATCAGCTAATTTTTTAAACAATAATCAAGAGGTTCTAAGTGAAACGCTGCAAATATGTATAGATATAATAAGCATGCTAAGACAGGGAGTATATCAGTCTAGTCAGGATGTAGACGATATTAATAGTCCGGAGTATTGGGTAGAGCAGGAATATTCTTTAGAACCGTTTTCTGAAAGATTTGATAATGAGGTAACGGGATGGGTGTTTACTATTAATGTATTAGTACAGAACGATTTTCAGTCGTGCGAAATACCTGTAATAGCACCGCAAGGAGCAGGAGAGTAATGTTTAAATTTAAAATAGGAAAATATAAAATAGAGATAGGGTTTTTTAAAATAACAATTAAAATTTAGAAATGAGTAATTTAACAGCAACAGTAACCGAGAGCGTAACTTTAAACGGGGCGGTCAGAGGTTCAACGAACACCATATCAGTAGCAAATATAACTGATGTATTGGAAAGGATAGTAACTTGTCCGCATTCAGCGACTACGACAATAGCTACGTTTTCTTCAAATGTTTACGATAGTGCGGGAGCAATAGATAAGGAGAATGTACGCTACATAAGAGTAACAAACTTAGCACCGTCG
>TARA_R110002020_G_scaffold69321_3_pt1 | contig 11906 bp, 17 predicted proteins | sample TARA_R110002020 | Tara Oceans TARA_R110002020 (sample SAMEA4396489) | marine metagenome | biome: Westerlies Biome; feature: [MES] marine water layer (ENVO:01000295) within the mesopelagic zone...; material: water (ENVO:00002006), including particulate matter (ENVO:01000060) such...
AAAAGCCTGAACTCTAGCATCTCTCTTTTCAGCAGGGGTGCTACCATTGATTGTACCCCATCTCTTACCACTGAATCTTTTATCAGTGCGTAATAGTTTAATCAATTCTTCTCCTACATCTTTGTGATGGTGGAATACTATGATAGGTTTGTCAGGGTTTTGGTCGTGGTACTCTGCTATCCAATCAGCAGCAGCAGGTACTTTCATTTGCCCAGCAGCATGTCTAAGTGCAGTAAGCATATTCAATACAAACCCTGCTGGCATACCACCTGCTGTCTTGTAGTAATCATACTCACTAAGCCATTGTTTAGCAAGCCTTCTATAATCTGCTAGATACTTTGTGCTAGGTACTATTGGAATGAACTGTCTAATTTTTGTTGGTAACTCTTCGAGCACATCGTTCTTCATTCTGCGTATCATAATATCTCTTAGTTTTTCATGCAACTCTTCAACATTAGATGAGCCTGTAAAGTCCCAACCCCAACCATTGTTATGAGCATTACAATATCTCTTAGCATAAGGGAAGAAGTTGCCCTTGTATTCAGCAGGTTTAATCATCTCAAGCGTAGTAAATAGTTCAATTGGTCTGTTAGTAATTGGTGTGCCACTGAGACATATAACTGAGTTAGCATTCTCTGCTACGGATACACAAGCAATTGTTCTCTTGGCTTTACTATTCTTCAAGTAATGCGATTCATCGAAGATGATTAGATTAGCACCTAAAGCATCTAAGTTATCCTTCTGTCTAGTTGCTAAGTCGTAGTTGATAACGGTAAAGTCACAGCCTTCTAGTTCCACCTTCCCATTCTTTACCACTTGAACAGTTGAGTCAGGTAGCCAAGTGCTAATTTCTCTACCCCAATTATACTTTAGATTAGCAGGGCATACCACAATTACAGGCCAATGTTCCTGATGTAAGGCTGAGTATGCGATTGCTTGGATAGTCTTACCAACACCCATGTCATCACCAATAAGGCATCTACCATCTGCTAACTCAGCAAACCTAACACCAGCGTATTGGAAAGGATATAACTCGCGACCTGCGGGAAACATTTCTGCTAGTCTATCTTTCATGTCCTTAACTAAATCATCGTCATGTAAAGCGGTAGCATCACTGATTGCTATTCTCTCAGCCTTACCCATAAGGTACGTCTTGACTTCTTCTATCTTATTTACCTCAGCGAGTAGTTTCTGTTTCTGACTTGATTGTTCACCATAGATATCTTTCTCACCTAGTTTCTTAATCAACACATTTGCTTCTGATAGAGGAACAGACCATGCTTTGATATCTGCTAACCATTTTCTACCATTTACATTTTTAATTACAGACCTTGAATTAGTATCATCGAATGGAACTTTGAGTATTATAGCATCTGATTTTAAGGTGGCACTATAACCGCTACTGTTAGTAGGTGTGGGTTGACTTGCTTCAAGTTTTGATGCAAAAACCTCTATTACGTGAGTAAAATAGCCCATTTCTTGTAGTATTTTAACAGCAGTATTAATCACCATAACATCAAGTGCTACTGACATTCTTTGCCCATCCCATTTGAATGAAGGGAAGGGTATCTTGTTCTTTAGAGTCCTATATAGGGCTGAGTCACGTGTACCCCAATCTAATGCTAACCTCTTGCTTTTGCGAGGATAACGCTGCTGTGGGTCATTTCTGCTGTACCAAACTTCTTCATATTCCTCAATTTGGACTATTTTTGACTGATTATTGGAGACTATCATCTTTGCATATCCACGCATCCATGTAGCAACTTCGGCTAGAGCCTCGGCTGATGTCATACCTAGTTCCTCCAACTGCGTGGCAAAACTAATCATGTTCACATCAGGTAATACTTTGACATGGGAAACATCAATTGCATTCTTACTAGATACATCTTGTAACTTCTTCACCGCATCCATAAACAAACGACGTATATCTCCTCTATCTCTTTCAAATTGTGCAAGTATCTTTTCACGTTCTAGTCTAGCAGCCTTAGCCTTCTCACCTTTCTGTTTCAATACAATAAGTGCTTGTGACCAATCTGTTTCAGGTGGGTAACCAGCGATGTGTTGAATAGTTGGTAGTTGTGTGTTAATGTATTTATAGAATCTATCAGCCATCTCGATGTAATCTTCTTCATCAATACTATCCATGCGTGCTACTCTCTCAAAGAATGGTGCGTCAGGTCTGTTAGGTCCGATACCATCTAACAAATCATCTACATGTACAGAAGCAAAGGCTTTGATTAGTTTGTGCATGTCCTCGTTGCTTGGTATAAATCTAGTTGTATCAATCATTCAATCACCTCTTCTTCACAGTAATTATGGTCGCCACATTTGTCGCACATACCACAGTCGGAGCAAAGTATTCTTTCATGGTTAAACCTGCTACCACAGTTATAACATTCAAACTCGTATTTGTCTGTGTCAATCATTCTTCTTCCTCCTTTTGTATACTGTTTATTATATAGTCAGCCGCATTTTGAGCACTGCTAAACGCTTGACTGAGAGCCTTATCTTTATCTTTACACGCAGCCAACCATGACTTAAGGTAAGCCTGACTGTTAGCATTATCTTCAACCACTGCATCAGGTTTGAACTCACCACCTAGTGTGAGTGTCACGATTAACTGTCCCATTTCAGCAATCAATTCTTCAAAGGCATACTCAGGTGAACCAAACTTAGACTTGAGTGGTCGTTCAACTCTCTTGACATGACCCGTACTATGGATAGCCTCATGGAATGCAGTCATCACTTCACCAATAGGTGATATGAATGACTCATGTGGAGGCATAACAATCTCATCTTTACTTAGGTTGTAGTATGCACGTACACCTTTACGATGTAAGTCTAGTGTATCTTGCGAATCGATATACTCTTGGAAGTGTACCATCATCTCAGACTCAGGCACTACTACCACTTCTTCATCAGTCTCAGGTGCTACATAATCTACACACTGTTCAACACAGAATACAGAGTACCAACGCACTAACCATCTACTGCGTGTCTCTTCCTCTCCTGTATCTTCGTTCTCAACAGTGAACTTACTACGCTTGAAGAACTGTATGTTTACCGCGTTATCATTAGTTAATCCTTCTATCGAGTAACCCTTTGCTAACAACTGTTTGCGTGTAGCAAATCGTAAGTCAGACCAACCATTAATCATACCTGCTACCCATAATTGTATTACATTACCTCCACGATATGCTTTCTTACTTACTAAATTACGTGGCATACTTGCAGTGCCTCCTCTCCATGGTTTACGCCATGGTATCTTGTTGTCAATGATAGCAGCACTAAGGTTATCGAACCAACGCTCACTATTCTCTTTCTGTTTCATTTCACCGTATGCTCTTCTCTGTTCTTTATTCATAGCCATCTTAATCTCTCCTTTATCTTATCAATCTCGGTTTATATAGTCAGCATCTTGCTCTCTGCATTTTGCTATGTGTTTTCTCCACATCATTATCTCATTGTGTATGGTGCTCATTCATCTTCACCTCTGTCCTGTGTAAGAGTGTATCGAAGGGGTTCATCTTCAATGAAATCTATATCCTCATCAGACATATTCCCATACATATTCAAGACACGTATTGATTTTGATTCTAGGTCAATGGTGTATAGGTATGCTATATCACCATGCATACATGTGGTAGGTTCGTAGTGTCCTACCTTCCAATCAAGTTCAGCATTACCACCGCCATAGTGTGATGAAGGTATGCGTTGGTCATGTCCTAATACAATTAACCAACCTGAGAATTGACCTATGGTAGTTCTAACAGTACCGTCTATCAATCTCTCCATCAAGGGTGTGAGGCTAGGTATAACTTCCTGTGGGTAACCATCGTAGTGACGATAGAACCACAACTCATCACCTGTATTATCAGTGACACATATGTTACAGCGTGTACCCATTAACAATCACCATCCTCTAAGAGTTTAATGCGAGCAAGTAACTCAGCATTCTCTCTCTTCAATCTAAAGTACCCACGCATGTAGCCAAGAGTATTACTAGTGTGTGTCCTACTCATTCTTCCACCTCTAGTACATGAGTGCGTAGCACAAGGCAAGGCTGTTCGTCAGCATCACAGTCACATTGTATGTTGTAGTTCTCAGTCATCTCTCCATCTATACGCTCACTGTAAAGGTAAGCATCCATGTCCATTTGGATTGGGACATGGCAAGTCAAGCAGTGTATACTCACACTATTCAAGATATCATTCGTTGTCAAAGCAAAGTCAGAAGTAATCAGTTTCATCGTCATATTAATTCAATCTCGGTTTATATAGTCAAGGCTACTAAACTAATGTCAACTTCGAGTATAGATACGGTAGTGTGTTAGAGATAGTTGTCCGAGGTTTCCGATTATTCGTTTATACGATTGACTAATTGTATTTGTCAGGTAGTCTCTCTTCTATATATTACTGTATAATGTTTAGATAGTACATTAGACAAGTCGGAATATTACCCTCTATCTATGTGAATCCGCTCTGTCCTCACGTGCGTATGTGCACATGAGCAGAATCCATACAAACTGTGCAGATTAACGGGTGTGCTAAGGACACACCGAAATGAGGGTGCGAGTTTAAGATAGCATCAACTGGGTGTGTCTCGCTCTCGCAGAAGATGAGATTATTTTTCAAGATACGAGCGTGACTACCACCCGTATGGTTGGAGAGGATTCTGCGAAGGATACGCATAGCGTAGACGAGCGTAAGAGAATCAGAATCCAAGCCCGCGTAACGCATGAGGCTAGGCCAAAAAAAATGCCCACCCTGCGAGTGCAGAGCGGGCGTAATGGGTGCTAACCCCCTGCGAGTATCCCCGCAGAGGGCTTGTGTATGTCCGTCTAGTCTGTCTCAGACTCAGGCCTTAGCGAAGTGCTTCGTCATAAATGTCTTAGCGCCACGCACTGTGCTTGCTTTGCTGCCTAATGATTTAGCAGCAGCAATCAAGGCTTCATCAGTCGTGAACACTGTATCACTTGTGATGACGGTATTCTCGTCAAATGCCACGTAAGTGCCACGGTTGACTTGTGCTTGCTCAAGCCTGTTTGCTTTGTCAGCAGCGTACCACTCAGAACCGAAGTTCTTACGTGCCCATGCTTTCTTCGCCTTCATCTCAGTTGGGTATGCAACACCTACACCGTCTTTGTTGGTTACACCAACAGCAAACCATGCACCACCGTCAGCCTGTGCCTTCACAAGTGCTGCTGCTCTAGCATCTGCTTTAAGCACTCTACGAGCATCTCTACGGACTTTGTTCAGGCCGTATGCAAAGACAGGTACTTTGTTGCCTTTGTTTTTACCGGAAGCAAGAGGATGGACTATTGCAAGTGCGTGTTGACTTGTAGTCAATCCGCTTGCAGGTTTCCAACCACTATCAATCACAGATTGACAGAAGCGTGCAAGTACAGTGCTTGCTTGCTTGGGTGTCAATGTAGTGTTAGGTGCTTCAACATCATACACAGGGTCAGGGTATCCTTTGGATACATCCCACCTACCTATGTCGATTTTACCTCGACCTTTTGCTTTACTTGCTGTCACTAGTGACTGCAAGAGCGTAGCAATACGCTCAATCATCGTTATTTGGGTATCGTTTTTCATATCGTTTACCATTTCAGATTCCTCCACCTACTCTTTCAATCTCGGTTTATATAGTCAAGACTGATAAACGTTAGACTGAAAGAGATGTGATGAGTAAGAATACAGGCAGCACACAAGCATTACGCTCAACAGCAATACGCCCTAGTATGAAGAAGATGCACTGCTAATGCACCAACCATACGGGTGGGGAATCCAAAGCGGTGCAAGGGCTGGCGTTATAATCACGCTAAGTGTGAGGCGAAAAGTGTAGAGCAGTGATGCGTTTGTAAGCCGCGACTTACGTGCTTTGCTACATAGGTACATGTACAAGCGTTACGCAACCGCGTAACGCCCGCTACTAAGCATTACGCCACAACAACAGGGCATTACGCCAAGGCGTAATGTCGGAGACAGGCTTGCAGTACCCCATTACGCCAAAGCATTACGCTGCCTTAGCCGGAGAGATAGCATTACGCCAATAGCATTACGCTCTTATAGTCGCATACAGCGCTTGAATAAAAAAAATATTTTTGGTAAAAAAACCCCTTCGGGTCTCATATGTTTAAGAGTCAAGGTTTTAACATTACGCTAATTTAGCGGTAGTTCGATATAGAGTAACGCTATGAGAGTAGCATGGTGAACGCATTTGACCTTGCGTGGAGTGTACTCAAAGCACCGATTTATGAAGAACCTACCACATTTGAAGAAGGTAATTGGCCTAATTATTCTGATTCGCTAGGTCAAGATGATAGATTCACAATGTTACCTAACCTAGAAGCAATGGGCAAACCATACATGTGGGAATCTCAAGATGGTAATGCAAGAGGCACAATATTTCCTGATGATTTTAGAAACTCGATAAAAATAGATAATTTTGAATTAAATAGTGATGTAAAAGGACAAGGTAAAGCAAGAAAATATCTTGAAGATTTTATTGAAGAAGGCCAAGATTATTTTATTGATAATGAAGGTTTTTTCCTTGACGGAGTGCATGTCACAAATGTAGAACATGGTGCGACGGGTTTTTGGAATAAAATGGTTGATTCGGGTGTGATTGATGGGGCGCATTCAACAGGCCACATTAGAACTAATAACGCTGGTGATGAACATTATACCCACGCTTATGACGATAGAAAACAACCTTGGTCACATGAACTAAACCCTGAATACGCTGAATATCACGATTTACCAACAGACGCTTATCTTGAGGAGTACTCACAATGACCGACTTCTCCATTTACGAAGTAGGACCACGTGATGGATTGCAGAGCGCAGATACAATCACATCAACGCACGATAAGGTGACTTTGATACGTAAAATTGCAAATACGGGTATCAAAAATATTGAAATTGGCTCAATGGTCAATCCTGACAGGGTTCCAAATATGGCTGATAGCGAAGTAGTATTCCTCAAAGTGCAAGATTTAGCCTCTACGCACAACTTGGGTATGTTAGTGCCAAACCGTGTGGGTGTTGAAAGGGCAAAGTCTGTTGGTGTAGAAAAATATAATATTTTTTTCTCGCCATCGAACTACTTCAATGTCAATAACTTAGGTAAAAACCTAAACACGATTTTTGCTGAATACAGTGGCGCATTAGACAGAATACCGACCAAAAACGTCAGAGTTTACCTTTCTACGTCCTTTGGATGTCCGATTATGGGCGAAATACCGCCAAAAGATATGCTAAAAACCATGGAATGGGCTAATACCTTAGGCGATACAATAGTTTTGTCTGACACCATAGGTAATGCTAACCCATCGATGATACGCAAAGTAATGCGTTTAACTGACAGAAAGATAGATGCAAATATCGCATTGCACCTACATCACGGTGTAAGAGAGGGCAGAATGTACGATAATCTGTCTGCTGGCTTCGATTGCGGCATCACACAGTTCGATTCTAGCATTGGAGGAATGGGCGGTTGCCCGTTTGTACCCGGCTCAGGGGGCAATTTAGCCACAGAACAATTAGTACACTGGGCTGATAGAGAGAATCTCGATTGTGGTGTTACACTTAAAGACTTAGAACCGTTGGTCAAGTTTGTAAATACTAAGATAAAAGTATAACTGTAACTACAACTACAAGTCCTAAGCCGACAATCAAATGCTGTATCATTTGGGCTAATTGCAGTTTAATGTAGCCTTTTAGAGCCATGGCAATCATGCCACCGCTACCTTCCCACCAGTTCCGGTGCTGGCTTTTGACCTAGCATCTTCCGCTAATCCTTCTATTCTTTCCATTTCGGCTTTTTGATTAGCCTCATTTTGTTTTTTATGTTGTTCCATTTGATTAAAACCGTATGCACCTGCTGCTGATGCTGCGCCAATTGGTGTGTTAGTATCTACACTTTCTTTATAAGCATCTTGCGCTTGTTGTAATTTTTCGTTCATTTCTTTAGCGCGTGTTTGTGCAGCGCTTTGATTGTTAAGAGCAGTAACTACATCTTCGTTTAGAGTAGTTTGTCCTGTAACTATACCTTGCGGCCCATCTGCTGACCTTTCTCCCATATTATCAAAATAACTTCCACCTTCTGCTTGTGCGGTGTCACCTAGTCTAGTGCCTTGTCCTACTTCTAAATCACCAATATCTGAATAATCATGCAGCGTAGGCTGACCCCCTTCTACTGCGTCTTGTGCCGCTTTAGTTCCTCGTTTTGTATAAGGTGCTCTTGTTTGAGGGGTTGATGCTGCTACTTGTGATGTTTTCTGTGCTGTCTTTAACCCCTTACCTGCTTGTGTTGCTGTTCTTTTAGCCATAGCAGCCCTTGCACCTTGAACGCCAACCATACCAGCCCTTGCAGCAGCACCTGCTGCTAATGAAGTGCCTCCCGTAAAAGGTGCGGCCAGTAAAGAAAGCCCTGTCAGTGCTCTTCCTAATTTCTTACTTTTGACCACCAAAACAGGTGCGGTGACTTCCATATTCCCACCAGTCTGCTTATTTTTTTTGAGGTAATGAATGTGGAAAGAAGAAGAACTTACAACAACTTGACCCTGCGGAATGGAAGCCACCACGCCCTCAGGATAGAGCGTAACATATTAGACATATCGCATTACTAGCGATGCACGTAGTTACCACGCCGATGCGTAAAAGGTGAATAAAATGAATCCAATAGATGCAGCAATAAATGTGCTAAAAATGTCCCCCTCCTCTCAAGTTGCTATGCAGCACGATATGCCAAGTTACATGGAAGAGGCACTGAATCAAACTGGTAAAACAAGGTCTGATAGCCGTAAAAAGAAGCAAAAGGCTTCAAAATTACGTGAAAAAATAGATGACCACGAAGAAGATGCTAAAATAATTGATTTTTACAGACAGAACCATCCCGAATGGTTTGAGTCATTTAGAGGAGGTCAAGGAGAATGAAAGCATTTGAAACAGCGTGGACGTTTTTGAAAAGCGAAAAAATACACAAACAATCATATCATCCAGCAATTCATGGTTTAATGAATAGAAAAAGAATCGCAGATGGTTTTAATGTTGGTATAGATGAACAATCAGCCGAAGATTATGAAGGTGGTCATTTTGGCTCAGTTGAAGAGCCTTATACAATGTATGATGATGAAGTACCGACTATGCCTAATTATGAAGATATAAAGCACTTAGGAAATAGAAGACCACAAAAATACCAACCTAGTGATTTTGTAGAGGAAGCCATGGGTATGGGTTATGAGCCAAAAGGCGCTACTGGGCCTAATTCACTTGCAGCCGCAGAACAATTAGGTGAATTAAAAAGACAATCTAGAGGTTTAGCAACTAGAGATGCGGAAGCAAGAAGAAGACAAGGAGATTTTAGAAATTATCCTAAGTTTGATTACGGGGCGGATATTTAATGAAAGACAAGAAAAAGAAAAAGGGCGTTGCTGTAATTATCAGCATTGGGCCAAAAATGCCTAAGAAACCGATGGACGCTGCTACACCGGATATGAAGAAATACGGTTCAATGCCGATGAAGAAGGCATTTGAAATGTTGAAGCAAAACTACACTAGAGATAGTATGCCTCCTCCAAGTAGATACGATGATGAAGGTTTTCCTGAATATGATGGGGAAGATTTAGGACCGCCATACGGTAAACCTGAGTTTGGTGATGAAGATGCACGCCAAGCGGAAATGAATGAAGCGGAACGGGCTGCAATAATGGCGGAAGGTATGCCTGAAATGCGAAAACCACGTAGTGCGCCTAGACCGGGTGACCCACGATTTGCAGACCCTAACAAACCAAGACCTCGTATGCCAAAAGATGTCTTTGCAAATAGGTGATTGGGTTGACCGCATTCAATGAGGCTTGGCTATTTCTCAAAGCAGACCCCATTGATATGCACGAATATCCCCCCGATTCAGGTAATTTTATGACTTTGCAAGACATGCTAATGGCTAGAAACGCAGATGCTAAAAGAAATATGCAAGCCAATCCACCTCAACCTACGTCACAACCTAAGACACAACAATCAAAGAGGACATCAGGATGGATTTAGAATGGTGTTTAACAAATCTTGGGCTTTTCTAAAATCGAATGATTTTCAAACAAAGTTGCCCATGCATGACCCTAGATTAGATTACACAACTGGTTGGGAAGGATGGGACCCCGTTAGGGCTGTTCGTGTACAAGGGGCGCATAGACCTGCGGGAGAACCTGTACCGCAAGATGGCTCTAATATAAACTATGAAGAAGGTGACCCAAGACTTCCACCACTAATTCCTGAAATACCCCATGATAATGACCCTGTTTGGGATGACCCTAATTCGAGATGGAGGAAAGACCCTATATCAAATGTACCGTATTATATGGCAGGTGCGCATAGAGATGGTAAGTATCATCCCCGCGCGCGAAAACTTTTCGCTGGATTAAAAAATGCAAAGGCTGGAACTTGGGTTTCAAATAATACAATGGGAGATATTAATAATTTATACACCCATAATGCCCCCGATAAGTTAGTTTATGTACGTGGAAATCTTGATAAATACGGAAAAGTACACAGAAGAGATAGTGACGAAGCAAAAGAAGATTTAGCAGAAGCGTTTATTGAGCATGATGAAAATATTCCACGTGAAAGTTTAGTTGAAGTACCATTGCGACGACATTATAAAGACGAAACACTAGAGATGGGCACTCCCAATTTAGGTCGTAATATTCGTCATAGCGATAGACAACCAAGTGGTCGAATTAGTAGATGGAGTGACAAACCTGTACCTTGGGGTAAGCCGATTAAACGAAAAGAGATAGAAGATATGGATGCAGATGAGTTACATAATTTATTTTATGGTAAAACTAAAGATGAAATCTACGAATTGACTAAAGGTAGTCCAATGGAAATAGCCTTCCAGTTGCTTAAAGAGCGCAAGTCGCCAGCAGCATTTGCTCACAAATTAGAGTATGACAAACAATATCAAAAAGACCCAAAGCGTGTAAAGTACCGTGAGCAATTAAACACAGAGCGTAGGAAGCGAGGTATATACGGCAAGGGTGGTAAAGATGTCAGTCACACGCAAGGTGGAAAACTGACTTTAGAGAGTCCACACGCTAATCGAGCAAGACATTTCAAAAATAGAGGCACACTCCGCAGGGTCAAGGTGAAAAAATGAGTTGTGAATGCGGTCATTGTGTTGGTATGGATGCAGTTTGGAAAAAACTCTGCCCTGCTGGAAAAGCAGCCGCAAAGAAAAAGTTCGATGTTTACCCATCTGCGTATGCAAACGGGTGGGCTGTTCAATATTGTCGTGGTAAGTTTAAGGGGAAAAAGAAAAAATGAAACTTAAGAAAGACAAATGTTGTTGTGGGGCTACTAGTAAAACGCCTTGCGTTTGTATGATTGAGGGTAATCAATGCTCGGTATCCGCCCCTAAATGTCCTTGTTACGCATTGATGGATAAACAAAAGAGTATTAAGAAAATGGTAGGAGTAGTATGACACGATGTACTTGTCATGATGTGCTCATTGTAAAAAACTTAAACCGCTGGTTCAAAGAAAAATGGGTAGATGTGTCGCGTACTAAAGATGGTAAGCATCCTCCGTGTGGTAGAAGTAAAGCAAATAAATCTAGTAAAGGTTATCCTAAATGCAGACCATCAATCAAGGTTTCAAGCAAAACGCCAAAAACATCAGGTTCTATGTCGTCAGGTCAGAAGCAAGCGGCAACAAAAAGAAAGCGAGCAAAAAAGCAAGGTGTGGGCGGAAAGCCAACAATTGTTAAGATGGTGGGTGTGTTACGGTGACTATGGGATTTGACACATGTGACTGTTGCACACCTATGCAACAAGCATCAGTAGCACTGTTAGATTCTGTGTTTGAAAAAGCAAAAAAGAAATCAAAACCATTTCACGGTTACAAT
>TARA_R110002020_G_scaffold474099_3_pt1 | contig 11903 bp, 18 predicted proteins | sample TARA_R110002020 | Tara Oceans TARA_R110002020 (sample SAMEA4396489) | marine metagenome | biome: Westerlies Biome; feature: [MES] marine water layer (ENVO:01000295) within the mesopelagic zone...; material: water (ENVO:00002006), including particulate matter (ENVO:01000060) such...
CGACCAACGCGCAGAGGGACATCCGCGCAGGCCAGCGACGCGGCGGTAACTCCAGCAGAACAATCCGCCGCCCCTTCCCGATGTTGCATTTTGTTGTTCAACAGCATCGGCTCTCGCAGGTGCGCAGAACGCACCAGCTGCCGCCGCGACGTGCATCGCTGTGCGATACGCTTGTTCATGCCGCCACCGCCCGCGCCGGCACATCTGCCAGCAGATACGCTGCCGCAGTCTCCGGATGCATCCGCAGCGCGATCGCCACAAATGCCCCGCGCGGGCCCGCACCATCCCACCAGCGCCGCGCGGCGCGCTCGGTCACGCCAAAGGCCAGCGCGGCATCGTTGATGCTGGCGAAATGCGCCCGCAGATAGGCCTGCCACTGCCCGCCAAAATCCCGCAACACGCGGTACGGCTCCAGCTGGACCACCTGTCCGGACAAAGGTTCAGGTGACAGAGGGGCCGCGCGTGGGACAGTCTGGGGGAAGACAAGAACAACAGCGCTCATGATCTCACCCTCGTGAAGCGATCAACAGCCCAAACAAGAATGACCACAACAAACCGCAGAGATCCCCAAATAAGCGCCGCAAGAGGCATACCCACAACGAATACGATCGCCAAGATCATGAGGAATTGCTTGAAAAATGTTAAAGCCGAAAACATGTCCATCATGCCGCGTCCTCCGCAGCCGTGGGGTCCGGCACCCACGAGACGCAAGGCACCTTGCCGCCCGTCGCCTTCTCAATACTCACGGCCAGCTTGAGGCTTGGACGCTTCTGCCCGCTGACCAGCAGCGACAGATACGACGGATCAATACCAACCTGCTCAGCGAACGCGCGCTGCGACAAACCGGAGGAGTTGAGGAAATCTTTCAGCATGAATTCCGTTTCTCACAGAAAACAGTTTACTGTCAAACAATTTGTTTGCGCTCTGAAAACTTTTCTACTGGTTTATTTCACTCAGTTGATAGCCAAGGCAGTAGGGCGTCATGAACCTACGCATCAAAGAGATCATGAAACTCAAGGCCGTACGTCAGGCACGGCTTGCTGAAATGCTGGACATCTCCCCAGGTTATCTCAGTCTTTTGATGCACAACCAACGCAACCCGTCACCGTTGATGCTGACACGCATAGCCGAGGCTCTGGAAGTGGAAGTGCCCGAGCTGTTCGCCACGGCTGACCCCACAGCGAACGCTTTGCGCGAGCCGGACGCGACGCCCATCGACATGACACGCCATGACGCTGAGCGTCTGTGCAAGTCCTTGGGAATTAAGGCAAAGCATCCAGCGTTTTATGATCTGAACAAAGCTGCCCTTGCTTTCGGGATGGTCTCTGGCGACCGCCTCGCCATCGACCTCAACGGAAGCCTAGAGAATGGCGATATGGTCCTTGCAACGATAACCGATGGCAGCCAGGAAAAAGCACAAACCGCCATTTATCGCTGGTTTGATCCTTGGCTCATCAGTCCAGACCCGCTCGCCGCGCCCGCTAAAATGGACAGCAGCGGCAATGTAGCGATACTGGGGAAAGTCTGCGGCCTGTCACGCGCCCTGTAACCCTACTCCACGTTTGATTTCCAACTCCGCTCGCCCGCAGGGTTTACGCTCAGCACCCAATCCCACTGGTCAAATGGTGGATTAGCAGTCACTTGCAAAGCCGCAGGCAGATCCGCTGCAAGCGTTAGCGCATCAGCTGGCGCCGGATTGTCCTGACCGCTGTAAAACACCACCCGACCCAATCTGCCCTGCGTGAAGACCTGACCTGACACCACCGCCTCGACATCTTCGCGCGTCAACGGTTCATCCGAGTGATATGCGATCACGCGCTCATTCGCATCGCTCTTGAAGTAGCCGGTCTGCGTTGCGGCGCTTTCCTCTGCCTCATCACACCCAGCAAAAGCAAAAACCGCGCTCAGAATTGCGGCACGAGCGATCAACATTCCCAAAAAACCACCTCCGATTCCAGACCTTAGTTACCCCCAATAGTTGCATTGCTTCTTTGACGACGCATTAAATTTCTCACAGTAAAGTTTTTCTTGACCGTTTAATTTTCTCACAGTAAACAAAACTCAATCAACTGAGAAAGGTTTTCTGTATGCAACCCTCCACCTACCAAACCCCCACCGCCCGCGAGATCATCACCAACCCGCAGGCCTTCCACGCGCACCCCGCCGTCCTGCAATCCAGCTGGGCAGAGCTGAAAGCACAGCGCGGCCAGCCGATCACCCCCGATCGCATGGACCGCCTGCATCCCGCCTACGGCATCCTGCCCGCGCGCCCCACCCTGCTGCTGCCCGCGCCCTACGATGCCCTGCCGATCAACAGCGACATACGCCGCGAGCATGAGGCACATTTCGTCCGCAACGCAGTAATCGCAGCAGGCCACATCCCCAGCAGCCGCAACCAGTTCGGCCCCTACGGCGGGGATGCGGCGTGATCACCGCCCGCAAACCAGATGCCGACCCCGTGCAGCAAAAGCTGTTCGAGAACGACCGCGTCCTGCGCGAGGCCATCGGCGTGATCACAGACATCGCGCACGCCACCCCCAACCAGCTGATCGAGGCCGCAGACACCATCGAGCGCCTAACCCGCAACGCCGAACTGCTGTCCCGCGCCAAATGGGCGCGGATGGTGGCGGAGCATGAACTCAAACCGCAGGAGAAACATCCATGACCCCGCCCTTTTCCGCGCGCTTCATGACCGGCTTTTTCAACCGCTTTCGCCGCCGCAAACCCGCCCCGCTCCAACAACAGACTGATTTTCAGCGCCAGCTGTCAGACATGATCTGCTGGGACCACAACAGAACCGACCAGTCCTGCACCTCCGAGGTGCCGGAGCGGTTTCGCGAGACCGAGGGCCAATGATACCCGCCGCAATCCCCTTTTCCGATCTGCCCCTGCCCACACAGGCAGGCATCCTGTGCAACGATCCGCAGTTCCAGAGCTTCGCGGGCGCACGCACGGTGCAGTCCGGCGTGCAGCTCACCGCCACAGCCGCCGCCGAATACCTGCGCCAGATCTGCGGCGTGACCTCTCGCCGCGACCTCGCCACCACTCCAGCCGCCGCCGAACGCTTCGCGGCGCTGCAAACCGAATTCGACGCATGGCGGGGCCGCATCGCCGCGCCCCGCTGACGACACCACCCGACCAACCCTGAAAGGGAAAACATTGGAAAACTTTATTTTCAACCTCGGCGAAGAAGTGATGCTGGACCTGTCCGAAGAGAAGGGCCGCATCAAAGCCCGCGCCGAATATGAAACCGGCGAAAATCAGTACCTCGTCATCTACTGCGCCGCGGACAACCGGCAGACAGAGTGCTGGTGGGGCGAAAGCGATATTCGCCAAAACTGATTACAGAATGCAGCCCACTCCGGGCGCATCCCCTGCCGCACCAACCGTTGCCCCAAACAACAGCGGCAGGGGCCACAATCAACGGAACACGCTATGACAGACACCACTCAGACCATCCCCGACGATCTGCGCGCATGGGTAGATGCTGGCGCGCGCGGTGCGTCCGCAGGTTCCATCGCAGCACACCTGCGCGGCTACGGCGAACAGGATGGAAGTTACCCCATGGACGACGGCGACTTTGGACGCTGTGAGGCGCTGCTGAACGCCGCGCCGGCACTCCGCGCCGAGTTGCCCCGCATGGCTGAGGTCAACGCCTACTGGGCAGCGATTGCGCCGCAATGGAACAAGATTAAAGCCGCCGATGACCGGACAGGCGTGATCAGAGACATCACCCGCCCGATCGAGCGCGAAGACCCCGGACACGTCCAGATCAGAGATGGCATCTCAATCCGCGCAGGTGCGAACATTTTTGGCGCAATCCGCGAAGCCAACGAAGAGGCGCTTTTTCGGCAAGCCGTGCATCTGGTCTGGCAGGAAGGCAAAGCCTCAACCTCATTCATACAGCGTAAGCTCGGCATCGGCTACAACCTTGCCGCGCGCCTGATCGAGAAAATGGAGGAGATGAAAGTCGTCTCCTCCGCCAACCATGTCGGCAAGCGTACCATCAACAGCCCCGACGATCTGCGCGCCGCACTCAACATCCGCAAGGAAGTCATGGACATCGCGGGCGAGGAGCAAGGCCGCATCATGCTCGACGCCATCGTGACAGGCATGAAAGCCGCCGAAGCCGCACGCCGAAAAGCCCAAGGAAAACCACCCATGAAACCCGACCCCAGCTTCGACACCGCCGCCGACAACACCTACAAGGTCACTGCCAACGAACTGCGCCAGTTCGTCGAGCGGATCGAGCGGCTGGACGCCGAAAAGAAGGACCTCGCCGAACAGCAAAAGGAGGTCATGGCCGAGGCAAAATCGCGCGGCTATGACACCAAGATCCTGCGCAAGGTCATCGCCCTGCGCAAACTCGAACCCGACGACATCGCCGAGGAGGAAGCCGTCCTCGCCATGTACAAAGAAGCCCTCGGAATGTGACGCCTGATCTGGCCCTTGGAAACAGGGGCCAGCGACAGACGCCAGCAGCAAAGGACACCACGATGACACAGCATGACCCAAACACGGTTGAGCAGGTACGGAAGGCTCTAATTTTCTCAAGGCACACGCACAACCCAGATGCGCGCGATCAGTTTCACGCAGACGCAATCGCTGCCCTATCCGCCCTGCCCCCGTGTGAGGTGAGCGTGGCCGATGCTGCGCGGGTATTCCGCACAGAAGTGAACAGGGCCTTCATTTACGTCCGAGAAGCGCGGCCCGCGCACCTTGAAAGCATGTCAATCAAAGTGGAAGAGATACTGGAAATTGCCATCAAAAACTTTGACTGCGCACTCACACAGGAGCAACAGAGATGACTCCGCCCCCCCTCATCATCGACAGCTTCGCAGGCGGCGGCGGCGCGTCCACGGGCATCGAGATGGCCTTTGGCCGCAGCCCGGACATCGCCATCAACCACGACGCGGCGGCGCTCTCCATGCACCAGGTGAACCACCCAGCAACACAACACCTGAACACAAGCATCTGGAAGGTTGACCCCCGCGCCGCATGCGGTGACCGGAAGGTCGCACTCGCGTGGTTCTCCCCCGACTGCAAGCACCACTCGAAAGCCAAGGGCGGCAAGCCGGTCAAACGCAACATCCGCGATCTGGCGTGGATCGTGGTCTACTGGGCCAAGATGGTGCGCCCGCAGGTGATCCTGCTGGAGAACGTCGAGGAGTTCGAGGACTGGGGCCCGCTCACCGAAGACATGAAGCCCTGCCCGAAACGGCGCGGCCAGACCTTCAACTTTTGGGTCGAGAAGTTGCGCCGCCTCGGCTACCGCGTGGACTGGCGCCAGCTGCGCGCCTGCGACTACGGCGCACCCACGATCCGCAAACGCCTGTTTCTGGTCGCGCGCTGCGACGGCCTGCCCATCGTCTGGCCCGAGCCGACCCACGGTGCACCCGATGACATGATGGTGCGCAGCGGACAGCTGAAACCATGGCGCACCGCGGCGGATATCATCGACTGGTCACTGCCCTGCCCCTCGATCTTCGACACCAGCGAGCAGATCATGGAAAAGCACGGCCTGCGCGCCGTCCGCCCCCTCGCCGATAATACCCTGCGCCGCATCGCGCGCGGCGTGCAGCGGTACGTGATCGAGGACAAACAGCCGTTTGTGGTTACCTACGGCCAGCACGGCGGCGCAGTCCGGTCAGGCACGGCCCCGCTGCACACTCTCACCGCCAGCCCCAAGGATCAAAACCAGATCATCGTTCCGTCGCTCATCCAGACCGGCTACGGCGAGGCGAAAGGCCAGAAGCCCCGCACTCAGGATCTGCACAAGCCGCTGGGCATATTGGTTGCAGGCGGTGGCAAACACGCTCTGGTCAGCGCCTTTCTGGCCCAGCACAACACCGGAGCCATCGGCAGAGGCGCAGCAGAACCCGTCTCGACCCTCACAACGCGCGGCACACAGCAAACCGTCATCGCAGCCCACCTGATGACCATGCGCAACAGCGGCAAGCCGTTTCAGGGGGCTGCAGAGCCGACGCATACGATCACCGCTGGCGGCGCGCACACCTTCGCCGTCGCCGCGCACCTGATGAATATGCACGGCACCCAGCGCAGCGCCCGTCCTGTAGACGCGCCAAACCCCTCAATCTGCGCAGGCGGAAACCATGGCGCTTTGGTCGCGGCCTTCCTGACAAAATACTACGGCCAGGGCGTGGGCCAGCCCCTCACCGCACCCGCCCACACCATCGCCACCCGCGACACCTTCGGGCTGGTCACGGTCGAGATCGACGGCGCGACCTACGCGATCGCAGACATCGGCATGCGCATGCTCACCCCGCGCGAACAGTTCCGCGCCCAAGGCTTCCCCGACAGCTACATCATCGACCACGGCGCGCAGGGCGAGCGGATGACGTCGACCCAGCAGATCCGCATGTGCGGCAACTCCGTCTGCCCACCCCTCGCCGCCGCCCTCGCCAGCGCCAACCGCCCCGCATCCATGCAACAGGAGATTGCAGCATAATGCCCGCCGCCCGCGCCTCTGAAGCTGTCATCAGGAACGCCATCAACGCGGCCAAAGCCTGCGGAATCGCCATCGGTGCTGTCGAGGTCGGCAAGGACGGCACGGTCAAGATCATTGCCGAAGCGGTCGCGCAAAGCTACCAAGGGGAAAAGCCCAAGAATGAATGGTGATATGCGCGTCGACTATCCCGGACTTTTCCGCGAAATGCTGCCCTCGGGCAACGCGCGCTGGCGTGTACGCCAGAAGGGTGACACCAAGCGCAAAACCACCCTGCCCTGTGGTCCCGATCACCCCGATTTTCACTCCCTCTACACCGCCGCACGCCAAGGCAAAACCCGCGATGCATCATCGACCGTTGTCAAATCCGAGCGCGGGACCATGGGCTGGCTGATCGATATCTACCTGATCTACCTCGAGCAGCAGGTCACTGCAGGTGCCGCATCCCCCCTGACTTTGAAAGAGCGCCGCAGCCTGGGCGCCTACATCAAGCGCCAGACCAGCGAACAACCCAAATCACGCGGGACCGCGTACGCAGAGCTGCCCCTGACGATTCCAGCCTCTGAGCTTGAAGCGTTTAAGGACCGGATGGCAGCAACACCAGGCAAAGCCCGCAACGTCTGGAAGATGCTGATCGCAGCCTATGACTTTGCAGTTGCGCGACAGCACTGCACCATCAACCCTGCGAGAGCGGTCAAGCGCCCTGTCTACAAGAACCAGGGCGGAGCCACGCCTTGGACCACCGACGACCTCATCGCATTCAAAGATCGGCACCCCAAAGGCACGCCCGCGCACCTTGCACTGACGCTTTTCATGTTCACCGCCTGCCGGATCAGCGATGCCGTACAGCTCGGCCGCGCGCATGAAGAACGCCGCGGCGGCCAGCTGTGGCTGAAATGGCAACCCGCAAAGAAGGGATCGCGCATTGTCGAGATCCCCGTGCTGCCACCGCTGCAGGCAGCCCTGACAGCGCGGTCCATCATCGGCGCGACCTACCTGCTGACCAGCCATGGCAAGCCCTACCTTTCGCCAGAAGGTCTGCGCAACAACATGCAGAAATGGTGCAAGGAAGCGGGGATCGAGGGCAAGACCTCGCACGGTATCCGCAAAGCTGCCGGTCACCTGCTCGCACTCAACGGCGCCACACAATATGAGATCATGGCAGTGCACGGGCACGCTAATGCATCGACCTCGCAGATCTACACCGATGCGGTAGAGCGCGCGAGACTCGGGCAGATGGCAGCGACGAAGCTGGCTGGGATGGATTGGTAATCCACCAAGATAGAACAAAATGAGAACGATTTCCAGGTGTCATGCGCTAACACTGGACACGACATGTAGTGGTGCTGTAGATTGTGGTCACAGGCGCTAGGGGGCGTCTCCCACGACAACCCCCCAGCAGAAATCTAACCACGCTGTAACGTGGGACTCCCTGTGATGGCCAAGTATCGCTAGTGGCGATCCTTAGTCAAGCCGCGTTGCAGCATTTTTTAGCCCCGAGGAGGGTAAAATTATGAGCAATATCGGACCGATCTCACCAAAGAAATTGCAGGCGACAAAAAACATCGTAATGCAATACACAATGCAAGTATTTGAGTACGATGACAAAGACGAGTTCCGCGTTATGGACAGGAACGGCGAACCATGGTTCGTGCTTTCAGAAGTGTGTATGAAACTTGGAATCGCAAATGCGTCTGACGCTGCTACGCGTCTGGATGATGATGAAAAAGATACAATCGGTATTACCGATACTATCGGTAGGCGGCGGAATACTCAGATTATTAACGAGTCTGGTTTGTACAGCCTGATCCTTACAAGCCGGAAGACTGAGGCGAAGCGCTTCAAAAAGTGGATCACCTCAGAAGTTTTGCCAGCAATACGCAAAACTGGCTCTTACGAAGGGAAGACCCCAGCATTCATCAAGCGGTTCAATGAGAACTGGGACCGCGTAGACACGGGATATTTCTCAGTTATTTCGGAACTCACTACCCGCCTTTGGGGTCGACTTGAGATGGTTGGACACACGATGGCAGACAGAGCTAGAAATGGGGCACAACTTCGCCCCGACGTAAGCGTTGGCGGCCTGTTTGCGAAGTGGCTTAATACTTATCACACTGACGTTTGTGAGGACTATAAATTCTATCCGCACAAGACGGATGAATGGGAGGGTGATGCCCGCCAATATCCTATCGCCCTTTTGCCATTGTTCATCGAGTTTGTAGACAACGTTTGGATACCAGAACACTCAGAGCGATATTTTAACACTCGAGACCCGGCAGCGCTGCCGCATCTCCCGAAGCTTTTGCCCCGCCCTGCAGCATAACTGTCCTGACTTGATAGGAACAGATACCTACCATTCGCTTCGGAGGCTGCAGACGTAATCGATAAATGTGCCCCATGTTATTTCCACGTGGGGCACATTTCACCACTTTTCCCATATAAATAAGGGAAATCAGCATATGCTAAACAGTCCTGCCGGGCCTACCAAACTCACTTATTTTCCTTTTTTTCCGCCGCTTAGTTGAATTAGTGACGAACCTTGCGGGGTGGTTCGTCAAGTTTTGTTCCGCATTCGTGCCGCCGATCAGGTCAAACGCTGAGTCTGCCAGATCTCGCCGCCCAAATATTTTACAGTATTCTTGCGCCATAGAGAGGGTGACGTGACCACTCATGCCCATTACCTCGAACGGTGTACCGCCCGCCTCAGCAATCCGGCTACAGATCGCCTTGCGCAGCACATGAGACGAACAAAGGGGCAAGCCCGCCTTGTCGCACCATTTGCACATAGAGTTCCCAAGCCCTTCTGTGATTTCGCCTTGCCCTGACGGGTTTCGAGATAGGTAAACATGACAGGTGACGCCTCGATCGCTTCACGCAAGTGAGGTGCATCGGAATATCCACCAGAACGCCGGACGGGTTCTTTGCAGTTTTCTGACGGCGGTAGACAATGCGCCCGCCTTTGATATTGGTCGGTCCCACTCCACGAGCCGTCACAAGCTGTGCCGCCTCGCGCGTATATTCTCCTCTGAAAACGCTTCTCGTACCGCTGATCTCCAATCTCATGAGCACCCTCCGGTGTCCACGAAACCGGCAGCAGCTCAGACTGCACATTCGACGCAGAGTTTCGTGCCGAAGCGCGGCCTCGTAGAACCGGTCTTTCATGCAACATTCAGCATGTTCGAATAGCGTCCGTCGCTACAATCCTTGACTATAATCAACCGGAACGCGAAAAACTAAGATCCCGTGACGTCCGGCGTTGGAGGGCCTTAGAGCGAAACAAGTCGGATAGACACATTTAGAGGCACAAGACTATGAGCTCTACCAGTCAAAACACTCTTTCATTGCAGATTGTCGGTTCCCTAATCTTCGTGTTTGGTTTGGGTTCTCTGAGCTTGTACATCGTCGGTCAGAACGCAATCAGCTTGGCGGACGAGAACGCCCTCGCCAGGCAGGAACGGTTTGCCGAGCGCAACATTGCAGCGGCCATCGAAATTATTCCAGAGCAACAGCGCAGCGCCACCGTCTGGGATGACGCAATCAAGAATGTTGTTGCGCGCGACGAGGATTGGTTGGACGACAACCTCGGTGTCTGGATGCAGGATTACTTTGGGCACAATGAGAACTATGTGCTTAATCAGAGTAACGAGCCCCTCTTCGCATCAGTCTTGGGGGAAATTCGACCACCTGAAGTCTACGCAGTCCGAGCAGAGGTACTAGCACCGCTTGTGGATCAACTTCGTGCGATCATGGCCGACGTTAGCATGGGGCAAGTCAATCCCTACGAGGCGTTGGCTGACGTTGCAGTCGTGACCCCACTTCAATTCGGCAGCAAGGTGGCTATCGTGAGTGTCGTGCCCATCATTGCCGACTCCAGCGAGGTACTGCAGGTGCCTGGGACAGAAGCGCTGCATGTTGCCGTGCGCTACGTTGATGAGAACCTCGCCCAAGAGATAGGTATGCCGATCGAGCTGGAGGACGTGGCCTTCGAGACGGCTCAACCGACAGGAGCCCTTGCGGGCATTCCAGTCACTGGACCATCCGGCGAAGCTCTTTCCTGGCTTGTCTGGAAACCTGAACGACCAGGCACTCACCTGTTCATGAATATGCTGCCTTTCATTTTGGCGATGACCGTTGCTAGCGGAGCGCTTATGTTTGAGATCGTCCGGCGCCTGTGGCGTGTCTCAAGACAGCTACAGGCCAAAGAAGCGCAGGCGCGCCTTGATCTTGTGGCCCTCAACAAGGCGATAGAATCTGCCGAAGTCGCGGGTCGTGCCAAAACAAGCTTTATGAGTGTCGTCAGCCACGAACTCAGGACACCGTTGACGGTTATTCTCGGTTATGCTCGGCTTGGAAAAAACCTGCGCCAGATGCCCAATGCCAAACGATTGGAAAATATGCTTCAGCAGCAGCATATCGATGCAAGCCTTGTCCAAGAAAACGTAAATGAAGTGTTGCAAACAGCAGGCATGGGAATGGCAAAAATTGAAAGATCTGGCGAACATCTTCTGTTTCTCGTCAATCAACTGCTCGACTACGCCAAAATGGAGACAGGCCTTCTCGAGATTGACCGAGAAATTTGTGATGTGCGAGAGATTGTCGAACCCGTCTTGGATCAAATGAGAGTCCTGACGGACGAAAAAGAATTGCATATGGAAACGAAGATCCCCTCTTGCCTTGTACTTGCAGACGTCAGGCGCACACGGCAAATCCTCATAAATTTGATGGGAAATGCCATAAAGTTCACAAATGCAGGTCAGATCTCTGTCATCGTGGCCGAAACTGAGAACAAGGTTAACATCGACGTAACCGACACTGGACCAGGGATAGAGCCGGAAGAACTCGAAAAGATTTTTGAAGCCTTCCACCAAGCCGATCTCACAGCATCCCGTAGTGTGGCCGGAACCGGGCTGGGTCTGTCAGTTGCTAGGGAACTTGCCCGCCTCGGAGGGGGAACCATTCACGTGCGTAGCGAGGTTGGAATTGGCAGCACTTTTACCCTGTCGATCCCGAAAGAACTGCCTCCAGTTCTGCAAGCGGTAGCTTGATGCGCGACACCAGAACTCACTATCAAGCAGCTTGGTTCTCGACATGGAAGGAACGTAGAAATACCCCCTGACGTGAATTGGCCCAAAAAACTTCCGCGGCGCGTGACAGAGCGTCTGATTTCTTGGGATTATCCATTTTAGTTTGTAGGCACAGCGAAGGTTCGTCTTCCTGAAGGTTGTTCGATGCGAGCCGAGGGGTGACCGTATATTCCTCGTGACGAAGACCTACGCTGAAAACCATCAAAAGGAGCTTGGATCCGCACACCGGACCTTGAGGATCTTTCAACAAACGGTCAATTTTGACCGGGCTGTGCATGCGCCGCGAACGTCCGGTTTTTGCCAAACGTAGAGAGTGTCCGATCTTCTGTGTAACTGCGCTTTGGTCCATGCTT
>TARA_R110002020_G_scaffold403374_4_pt1 | contig 11901 bp, 18 predicted proteins | sample TARA_R110002020 | Tara Oceans TARA_R110002020 (sample SAMEA4396489) | marine metagenome | biome: Westerlies Biome; feature: [MES] marine water layer (ENVO:01000295) within the mesopelagic zone...; material: water (ENVO:00002006), including particulate matter (ENVO:01000060) such...
CCATCTACGAGGCGAAGAGGAGCTTAAGGTGCGCTCCTTGGATAATGGGTGCTTTCCGTTTGCGGTAGTCGATAAGGAATGGACAGACGGGAACAAGCAGGAAGTTGTTATCTTCCTGGCCGATGTCGATCAGGCTATTGATGTGCGTAATCAGCTGACCAAGGCGATCACTGATTACAAAAAGGAGCAGTTGCCTGACCCGTCAGAGGTAGGTGGCATGGATGAAGAGGTGGAGTATGATGACGGGCCTATGCTTCTGCCATCCGACCATAAGGAGTTAGCCAAATGACGACCCATTCCAATTGCTCCGACAAAGAAGTAGGGTTCCTGGTAGACGATGCTATGGCATATGGTGTGGAGGAGGCTACAGTTCTGTTCTATTTTCAATCCCAGTCAAAGGACTGGGCATCATACACCGTAGAGTGGTTAGCGGAAGAGGCGTTCCCCTTTTGGAAAGAGGATCACATTCGACGCATCCTGCAATCCTGCGTAGCCAAAGGCGCACTTGACCTGGACTATGGGGCAGTGAAGGACGCTTGGCTCAATGCGATTGATCGTATTAAAGAACAGCGCCCTGCCATGGGCAACATCCTGACCGTAGCAGAAATTGTCGGACTCAGGGGAAACGTGCTTGAGCTGGGGTTTGCGCCACAGCATGAATTCCAAAAGCAGCAGACGGAGAAACGCCAAAGGTGGATAGAGGCCGTAGTGGAAGAGGTACTTGGGGTGCCATTAACCTTAGATATATGTCAGAGTTGGTAAAGGACGGGAGAGGCAAAGTTGTGCGCTTGTCATGAAAGGGAACATTACAGTGAATAGGAAAACAATGGATTGGGATGACCGCAACGTAGCATATGATCTATTAACCAAGGTGTACTCTGAATTTTTCAAGCAGATGAGGCGAGAGCCTAACCTATTAATACTATCCAATGATGAACTTGAGGAGATTTGGGAAAAGGATTGGGATGAATTGAGGAATCCCGTTTTAAACCTCATCGAAGAGGCATTCGAGGAGTTAGCCAAATGAAATATGTATCGCTGTTCACTGGGGTTGGAGGCCTTGACCTTGGGTTTGATAGGGCAGCCATGGAGTGTGTGCTGCAGGTAGAGCAAGATAAGTATGCACTCCGTGTCCTGCGTAGACATTGGGGAAGCGTCCCTAAAATGGAGGATGTAAGAGATGTCAAAGCAGATGTCGCAGGGGGAGTTGACCTTATCGCAGGGGGATTCCCCTGCCAGGACTGTAGCACTGCCAATGCAAGAAGTCGCAAGGGTCTGGATGGAGAGCGAAGCGGCCTCTGGTACGAGTTTCGCAGAATTCTTGAAGAGGCTAGACCTGAGTGGTGCGTCATTGAAAACGTCCCAGGCCTCCTTACTTCTAACGGAGGACGGGATTTTGCCACCGTCCTTCAAGGGCTGGAAGAACTCAGGTATGGTACGGTATGGAGAACGCTTGACTCTCGCTACTTCGGAGTCCCACAGCGAAGGAGAAGACTGTTCATTGTCGGACATCTTGGAGACGGACGTGCCGCAGAAGTACTATTTGAGCGAGAAAGCCTGTGTCGGGATACTGCGAAGGGCAAACAAGAAAGGGAGGGCCATCCCAGAGAAGCTGAAGAATGCTTTAACCCGTCAAGCCCACAGGCTGAGAGAGTCCGAACAGTAGACGGATGTTCTTCTACCCTTGTCAGTAATTCTGGAGGCATGGATGCGAAGACAGGGTTGTACTTGGTACCTAATGAGCAGACGGCTGGTACTGTGTCGGCTAGAGATTACAAGGGGCCAGGAGGAGTATTCAATGGTCAGCCCCAAGGGATTGTCTCTTTTCCCAAGGAAGTCAGGAGGCTCACACCTACTGAATGCTGTAGGTTGCAGGGGTTCCCAGACGACTGGAACGATTGGCTATCGGATAGCCAGAGGTACAAACAAATGGGCAACGCAGTCACCGTGCCTGTAGCACAGTGGATAGGAGAACAGATAGTGCAAGCACACAAGAGTCCTATTCGCATATTAGGAGAGGTCAATGTCTAAGTTTAGTAAGGATGACTACGACAAGTTCGATGCCGCTGCGAAAAAGAAATGCGTGCAGTCTTTACCCACAATTTTCTATCGCTATTACGGCAAAGACTACTATGTAGTAGAGAGGGAGGAGGATTACGGATGGGATCTTGAGGTCAGGAATGGATGGTCTGATGACGTGGTGTGTTACTGCGATGCGAAGGTCAAGGCAGCATGGAATGTAACAGCGTGGCCCAGGGAGTGGGAACACATCCATGTAGAGGACAGGTTAAAAAGAGTGATCGAAAATGGAGGAGTCGATCCGAAGACGGGGAAGGTTGTGACGCTGGCGTACTGGAACTATCACTTGACGGCCTTAGTGTTTATCGATCACTTGGGTACGCCAGCCTTAACAGAAGTGGTCTCAAACAGGAGGTGTCCAGATGGGGAAGCTTTCTATCTATACACGGTTAGGCAGCATCCTTTCGACTTGTACGCAGAAGGTGACGGACTTCATGCTCACTACCATCTATTGGAGGGTAGTTCCCCACCCCCTATTTCGGAATAGGTTTAGGAGGAGAGCGGTGCTGTTCTTCCAATTGTTCTGGGATCTGGCAGTCCCATTTATAGCGATCATCACGGTGGCAATCATCATTGCTTATGGAGTGGTGTGGTACTTTGTCGTGGTAATTATGGAGACAGTCGAAGGTATTTATTTGGGACTATAACAAGGAGGAGAGCATCATGGCAGCACCCGAAATGAAAGTCACACACGATAAGGTATGCTATGTGAAAATTGACGGGTACACTTTCTACCTGGACATCTCGACCCCCGAAGAAGGAGTCATCGTATCGTATTGGGTATCTGGTGACGAGGGGCAAACGGCAGACATCACATTGCCAAAGATATCGGATCTCCCCACGGTGTCCTCACCATACACCAAAGCACCTAACCAACCGACGCTGTATATTTCTCCTGATGACATCGAATCATGGGATGCATTTGAAGAATGAAAGGAGGAACAAATGAGTACCCATTGGATAAGAGAGATAGACACAGGCAGAGTAAGCAGGAACTATGTAGTCAGGAGGAAAGGGAAAGGACAATACAGGTACACAACAAAGGACAATGTCTATGACGTGGACATACTAAACCAGGAATGCAACTGCCCATCACGTCAGGTTCCATGCAAGCACTGCAAGAATGCACTCGATCTAGCATTGGAGGAGGCAACGGGATTGGGGCTGGCAGCATGGGCAAAGTAAACAGCTTCTTCAGGGTTCCTTCTGATATCTTCTGGAGCCTGAAGAGAAGCCAGGAAAGACTGATCTTCACCCTTATAATGAGCAGGTTGAATTGGGGAGCTTCACATCCTCAACAGGGTGGGGATGACACCATAATGGTAGGAGATGGAGAAGGGATCTTCTCTTATAAGTTCCTCGCCATGCAGATCCCCTGCGGCAAGTGTGGGGAAGGAAAGTTTTGCCGAAATTGTATCATGGTGGCTCGCAGGATATTGAAAAAACTGACTGGCTATGGTTTTATCACGACAGCTTTGGTTGGGGAAAACCAATTAAAGATCACTGTCCCCTATTGTATTGGGGGAGAAGAGCGTTACACCGATAGTTACACCAATAGTTACAATCGGGACAACCTGCAAACCGTTGGGCAACAAGAGGATACGGGCATTGCGAAACCATCGAAAGTTACACCGAATGTTACATCGGATGTTACACATAAATTAGATTCTAATAAATTAGATTCTAATAAATTACAAAAACTAAAAGAGAGAATAGAAAAGAAAGGGGATCTTTATAAGTTAGAAAAGGCGCAGGGATACGATGCGGTAGAGATCGTTGCTGAGAAGTTCAGGACGGAGGAGTTGAAGATGCGTCCTAAGAACAAAAGGCTGACAGAATCTTGGAGCAAGTACAAGATCAAGTGGATGGAAGACCTGGTGAAAGTCTGTGAAAAGCATGACCTCACGTTACTACAGTTGGGGCAGATACATTTTAATGTTATTGAAGATAAGTTCTGGTCACAGCAGGTGCGTAGTCCTGCTGCATACCTGAAGCAGTCAAAGAATGGGGAGTCCGATTGGATAGAGATCTTGCTGTACCGATACTTTCCAGAAGGATTCAAGGAGAGATGATGTTAATATACAGAGTCGGGTTATGGGAAACAGTCAGAGATTTTGAGAAGTTCTATGCAAAGTTCCAGTACTTGGATACAGATTTTTGGGACGAAGAAGTTCCTCTGTTGAAAGCTGATCCAGACAAAGAGCAGCCACATGTAGAGGCTGGTGGAACGATATGTGTAAGAGACATCGAGGCTCCTATGCCAGAGTCCTATGTTGTGGAGGCAAATAATTATGGGCAATGGGCTGAGATGGAAAGAAAGGGAAGAAGAAGGGTAGAAAGAATGCCTTGGCATCCTAACGATGAAGTCTATAGGAATGCAGGGGCTTGCCATTGGTGCAAGGTCTCATTGTTTACTGTTAATCTTCAGGGAAGACCTAGTAAGAATGGCTATATGTGGGCTTTGTATTATCTTAAAGACGGAGAGTACAAAGCATGGAAAAAGCAAGGAGGAGGCAATGCACATGGGAAATGGCTACCGTGTGTATGCGTAAAAACAAAAGAAGCCTATGACAACAGAGGAAAGGCTGCCCCCCAGGCCAATAAAAAGGGAGAATGGATGTGATGGATGGAATGGACAGGAGATATTATAATACATCGCATGGTAGATGGGAATTCCAAATAGGTTCAAAAAAAGTCAGAGATGCAAAGCTGATATATCAGGTTGGCCCGGAGCATATGGGGAACTCATGGCCCCTTGTGACAACACCCATTGGAAGTTTCAAGTTAGAAAACACCCTCTATAAAAGTTTCTGGAATGACAAGAGGAGATTGGGGTGGGTTGTATATAGAGGAGAAGGATATCCAAGGATTAAGACACGGATAAAAGAAGCAGAGTGGATAATTAAAACCATAAAAGAATTGAGACGCATTTCCTGTGTCCCTGAAGAAATCATCGGACACTTCCTTGATACTAATCTTATAAAGGAAACTGAACATGGAGAATAAAATAATACTAAAGAAGTCTATTGATACGATGCGACAGGATGACAAGGCTATGGTTGTTTCGTTGGCAGAGTCATATAGAAAAGATGGACATCGTCATTATGTTAAAAAGGTTGCTGATGAATTCGACTTAAAAACCGAAACTGTAAGTAGTATTCTCAGGCAATACAGAGATGGAAAACTCACTATAACAACCCACGAAATAGACAGGTTCTCTAAAGGTGAATGGGCCTTGGCTAAACAAGAGGTAGCACATGTAGGCACACAAGCCCTGCGTAAGATCGCAGTACGCATACATGAAGAACTCGATAAGCCAGACTATGACTCAAGGGCAGTCAGAGACCTGGGCAATGCATATGCTAGTATCAGCAGAGAGAATAGAGACCTGATGGGTGATGTCTCTTATCAGAAAGGAGGCAGTGGACAGCAGCAAACGAATATACAGATTGTCTTGCCACCCAAACAAGACATGCCGTTAGAAGTGGACGCAGAAGTAATAGAAGAAAAAGATATTGACAAGAATCAAAATACACTATAGTTTACTTAAACACACTAACGAGGGAGAGAAGAATGCCTGTCATGATTCATGGTAAAGAGTACAAAACCGTATCAGAAAGAACCAATGAGTTCCATGCAAAGTACATCGAGAACATTGGGGTTGATACTACCATCATTCAGCTTGATGAATCTATTGCCGTAGTTAAAGCGGTAGTGACAAAGCCGGATGGAAGGACTTTTAGTGGACATGCTTTTGAATTGTCTAGTACCTCTGGAGTTAACGAGACTAGCCATCTGGAAAACGCAGAGACGAGTGCTGTAGGAAGGGCCTTGGCTTTTGCCGGATTCGCTGGCGTAGAGATAGCTAGTGCTAATGAGGTAGAACAGGCTATAGCCCAGCGTGAAAACAATAAGGCTCCGGCACCAACAAAGAGCAAAGCTCCTGACAGCCCAATAGCAAACGACAATAAAGATCATGTCGGCATCGTTAACAAGTACGCTAAGAAATGTGCTAACTGCGAAGCCTGGGTTGAAGCAGGTGAAGGATGGGTAGAGAAGACAGAGGAAGGGAAATGGGTGACACGATGCACAGAAGATGGCATATGTGCAAATAAAGAAGCTGTCGGACAGGATGGTCTCCCATTTTAATTGACTATGGCACATCAACCTTTCAGTGGTGGAGATTTAGAATTCCAAGGAGAAGTTGTGGGTAAATCTCAAAGAGATAAAGGGGCCAGAGTTGAGCGTGAAATAGTCAATATTCTTAAAGAGAGTGGGATACAGGCAGAGCGTGTCCCACTCTCTGGGGCAGCAGGGGGATCGTATACAGGAGATGTCGTTGTCCTTGACAAGTTCCGTGCTGAAGTCAAAGCTAGGAAAGAAGGCATAGGGTTTGCCCTCCTATACAAATGGTTAAGCGATAATGATATGCTTATAGTAAAACAAGATAGGTGCAAGCCCCTTGTCGTCATCCCCTTGGACAACCTGAAAGAATTCCTGGATGAACATCAAAGAATAAAGACAGAAGACTCAAGGTCTTCTAGTTGGTAGTAGCTAACAAGGAGACAAGAACATGAAGAAACAAACTAATGACAAATCCAATGTTAAAGGAAATCGCCTTCTGACGGTGGAAGAGACAGCAACCAAACTTCAAGTACCGAAAAGCTGGCTTTACAAACGTAGCCGCCATGACGCACTAGAAATACTAGGGATGCGACGCTACGGAAAATATCTCAGATTCAGCGAGAAGACCGTGACAGAATTCATAGATCGAGGTGGAGATTTGGATTAGGGAGTCAAGGGGAGAATACTCAGTGGATGGAAAAGAAGTATATAAACGGATAACACTTGAGCCAGGAGAGATAAGGGAAGCCCTTACTGATTGGATAAACAAGAAAAAATCAGGATCTATCACTCCAAACTGGAACACTTTCTCTTTTCAAACAAGATATATAACCGAAGAACCTCTTTGGAGCCTTCGTATAGAGGGAATAGCAAAAGTCCTCATGCCAGAGAAGAAAGAGATCAAAAATTATGGTAGAGATGACAACCCTTGATCTTGAATTGCTTTCAGAAATAAAAGAAGGAGGGAACTATCTTAACTACATACACACGGAAGACCTTTTCCCAACGGAAGACCTTTTCCCAGAGGAAGACAGTCTCTTCTCTTGCAAGATAGATGCCTCCCTCGCAAAAGGGCTGGGGCCTCGTGACCTGAGATTAAAGGGAATACAGCAAAGAAAAAAGAAGGAAAAGGATAAGGAAGAGAAGGAAGAAATAAAGCATGACACCATTCAGATGGCAAATAAAATCAAAGACCAGATAGAATATCTTTCTGGAGAATTATCTCGCATTGACTTATTGATTACCTGGATTGAGGAAGGGCCGGGGCTGCTGACTGGATATGGAGACAGAGGACACCTAACCTCCTCACAACGGGAGAAGGAACGCAAGTACCTGGCATCCCTCTTTAGGGAAGAGGGCATCACATGGTAGAAAGCTTTCCTCTAAAGAAGGGAAACCCCCTTCCTCTCCTTTTTTATTACGAAGGAAGACAGAGGAGGACGGCCTCTGCGGAGGATCAAATAAAAAAGGAAGCGGAGTGAGGAAGGGGGCTGGGGCAACTCTATTTCTTATTCAACAATCCTTTAAATCTACGCAGTACTTCTTTAGGATTCTTTTGGAACTGTCCAATGACTGAACCTATTCCTGCACCGAAGAAGATGCCTATAAGGCTGTCTACGTCCAGATCTATGCCTAGATACATCGATACCCCAGAAAGCAACGCAGTGGCTATAGCGGCCGGTATAGACCCCTTTACGGCTGCGACACCAACTTCCTTGCCTTTTTCTTTTGACAGTAATCCTTTGATATCCACGACATCCTCCTATTTTAATTCTATATGTGGGAGATCATTGAAACTCTGATCTCTCAGGTTATGATCCCCGTCCCAATCTGCACCACACCTGATCTCTATACCCATGTGGGCAGCAACACCCTTGATAAATCCAACGAAATGATAGAACCTGTTGAGGTCATTCCAGACAGACAAGCCATCCAGGACAACTGGATACGGGACTACATCTACAGCCCTCGACTTACCTCCCTCAAATGTTATATTGTGCTTGCCATTGGGCCATTGGACTTTGCTTTTGCCAGCATGGAACAGCTTGTCCTGCTCTTCCTTTGATCTTATGCCTTCGATGATCGAGCAGTCATAATGACGCACCACTTCTTCAAACAAGTCTATCAGATCCTGCTCACACTCATATAGATTCTTTTTGCTCGTCCCTCCGAACTGTGGCATTACTCCTCCCTTCGGAACCATTTTCAACGGAAAAGAGATGGTTTCCAGTCTTGAATCCTTTCAGTAGCCCGTTCCCATTTCTGAGGAACCATAAACTGCTCTATTATAGATTCTAATCCTTCGTCTTCATAATACCCAGTGTCTGGATACTTAGCTTTCAAGACAGGGTCTGTCCTTCCTGGCCCCAAAAGTAATGCACGGATAGCATCTTTTCGTTCTAATGGATACGAATATTCATATTCCGAGGGGAATCTCTTTGATTTCATAGGACTAAATCCTTGCATTAAAGCTGCTATCCCGTCAACACTTCTGCCTAACTGCGTACCGCCTCCTTTAAGTGATAAATTTAAAAAACCTTTTACAGCTCTCCTAATATCTGGATCATTAAGATTATCAAGACCTTCCAAGTCATTATTGACAAAAGCCCCTAGTCCACCTACAGTGTCATATATTGGTTTAAGTACAAAGAGCTGCTGCCGTCTTCCATAACCTCCACCAAGCAATCCAGCCGTAGCACCACCCAATGCTGAGTATCCTGGTAGGACAGAGTCTAAGTCATAAGGAGGAGGGAGACCCATTGACTGATATATTCCATTAAGAGCAACGGCAGATCCCACTAACCTAATCCCCATACCAATACGCTTATGAACAGGAAGTTTGTCATATTCTGCCATCATTTCATTTTTCATACTCGGCATAATTTTATACGAAGGTTTATGCCTAGAACTTATATCTCCCAACTGCCCACCTATTATATCTTTTCGGACGAGCTGGTTAAAATTATTAACCCACGTTTGGAAAGGAGCAAACTGATTTATATACTTGCTTCTTAAAAGCCGTGGCTTAAACATATTAGAATATATTGCCTGGGTTTTAAAAGCAAGCTTGTCTCCCCAATCTACAGCTTCTTTATGACTCAATCCCTGCTTTATGCCGTCCATATAAGCAGCATTGAAAGATACGGCCACCTGGAACTGATCTGCGGCATCCACTATATGCGATAAGAAATCACTCCATTTTCCTCTTCCCACCATATTTTTTATTATTTCTTCATACCCAGTAAAGCCACGATTTTTCATGACGCTAGAATGTAGATTAGCAAAATCCATACCCAAATTATCAGCAGCCATTCCTGCGCCTCTTAATAAAGATTCTGATCCTTTCTCAAGATTCTTATATTCTTTCCACCGTCTAGTTCCTGGGATTATTGTCGCTATAAACTCTGGCAAGGTACTACCAGCTGCTTTTGCCGTATTACGCATCCCTGACACAGCCATAGATTGAGCCACAGAACCTACATTGTTAGCGAAATATGTTGTACTACCAATTAATATATTTCTCGCATATCTAGCTGCCAAGTTTTTAGCCGGAGCCAATGCTCCCCAAAGTAAATTGGGCCTTTCATTAATCCAAACATCAGCCGAGGTTGGTGCGCCCAATACTCCTTCTTGTACCCAAGTGTCCAAAATATCTTTTTGTTCTGCTGTTATTATTTTATTGTTTCTAAGTATATCAATACGCCCATTGATTATCCTAGCAGGAAGAGACATCTGTATAACTCGATTAGCTCCTCTATTATAGTGAGTCACTACATCTATTATACTTTTATTATAATCTTCACGAGTAGAAAGTCTGTGTTTCAAATTGCCAAATACAGGCATGCTACCCTTGGGTTTTTTCCACCGATAAGTACTTGCAGTAATACCCTTTGGATCAAGAGGAGAAAGTGATTCTTTCAATACCTTGTCAATCATATCGTCAGGGACAGTAGTTAAATTTCCCCATAAATCTTCCAACTTATTTAATCTAAACATATGGGGAAAATAATTTTTCAAACCTGCAATAGGTCTCAAGCCTGCAGCTTCTCTTACAACATTAATATCTTCTAGTTTTCCCTTCCAATTACCTTCTATCCACTGTGCCATTTCGTTTGCTTTTTTACGGTTGAACTTGAGAGGCTTTCCTCTATATTTATAATTACCTTTAAAATTATAATTACCCTTGGCATCTGGGCCGTCCTGTAAACGCCTTACAATAAGTTCGCTCAATGCCTCACTACGTCCCGGATCTCTTCCCGGCCATTTTTTAAAGACAAAGTCTCTTACATTTTTCATCTTGGGATGAGATTTTCCAAAATAATGGAATCTTCCCATTCCTAATTCTTTTAAAAGGTTATCAAACTCTTGAAGTTCTAATGCTTCTATCTCATCTAATTTCCACTGGCCTCCAATTACTGTTCGCTTTAAAACTGAGTTTCCTTTTCCAACCTTATCTAAACTTATTCCCTCTATTGCTGGTTTAATAATATGCCTGTATATAGGGCCATTGACCGTGCCATCCATCTCCTCCGCTAAACGTATTGCATCTCCAAAGTTATCTGCCCTAGGAAAACTCTTCCATTTCTTTTTAAGCCATCCCTCTTTGGCTATTTCTTTAGTTCCAGGTAATCCTCCGGCTGCTTTTATTTCTTTAGCTTGCTTCGAAAATGCCGCCAACTTTCTTGTTAGTGCCTTTCTTATTACATCTGCGATCTCGCTAGTATCAAGACCAGAGGCTTCTTCCAGCTGCTTAGTCTGAGGCTTATGAGGATCAATTTTCAAAGGTTTAAGTGTTTCGTCCTTAACGGATTCGCCTTTTAATGTTTTTAATCCCCACTTCGTTCCATATTTTGCACCTTTCAAAACCTTCCCCATTACTACAGCCATAAGAGGCTCATCAACAGCCCAGTCCATAAATGTTCCATATGGCTGAGAGACACCTGGAAGCTCCTGAAAAGTTTTCGGGCCTCGATACTCACTAGGCTTTGGCCCTACTATCCCACCTGTAAAATCACCCAATACATTATAAGCAGTTTTCCCAAGGACTTCTGGACTGAGTGTCCCTTCAGGAAGCTCTCCTTTAGACTGACCATAAAGAAGACCTCCGACAGATGGAAGCGCACTTCCTATCCCCAAGCCAAGTAATCCCAGCGTCGGATGTATTTGTGCGCCTAATGTCCCCAAAGTCATTCCTGTAGCTATACTACTTCCGGCACCAGTGGCAGCAGGAAGTAGGTTACTCCAGAAATCTCCCTCCTCCTCAACCTTTTTTCCCTTAAAGAAAGAAGGATCTTTCTCATATAAAGCTTGGATATAATCATCCTCAATACCAAGATAATCCATTGCCTCGCCAAGATAATTAGACCCCTCTCTACCTTTTTGAACAAAGTCTTTTTCTTCTTGACTGAAATAAGAATCCTGGGAAGGCTGGGTTTGAGGCAGAAGAGACATAGCCTTAAAAATTTCAGCTTTATCTATTGTTTCACCAGCGTCATGCCTTTTTATGATATCATCATATAAAGCAGGATTGCCTTGGCGAAGAGCCTTCAAAGCATCTACTGTTTTCTGTCCCATAAATTATCCTTATTGACGACTGGATGCAATGTCATCAGCCGATATTGCACCTACTTCATAGGAGAGTAAGATGCTATACAGTCTCTGCCTGAGTCTATCTCTATCACTCTTAGTCATTCTCTT